>Ga0063235_10029_pt1 | contig 79505 bp, 67 predicted proteins | sample YelNatPoosite2B6_FD_60082 | JGI IMG/M metagenome (GOLD analysis project Ga0063235, IMG submission 60082) | Hot spring thermophilic microbial communities from Obsidian Pool, Yellowstone National Park, USA - site 2 B6 (version 2) (version 2) | ecosystem: Environmental > Aquatic > Thermal springs >...
CGCCGCCAGCGTTCGTCCTGAGCCAGGATCAAACTCTCAATTTAAAAGTTTGAAAACTTAAGCTCATCGCTTACTTAAAATTTAGAAGTTATCTAAACAACTTCAAAAGAATTGCTGGTCATTTACCTTAATTTCTCTGTTTAATTTTCAAAGACCAATTACTTCGCCGTCATCTGACAGCTTTTATAGTTTATCACTTCACAGTCTTATTGTCAACAACTTTTTATCTGGTAATTTTACTCATTACTCAAATTAGCCGTTTAATTATAAGATAACCATGTGATAATGTAAATATCCATCGCCTCAAGCGACGCTATTTATATTATCACATTTATTCATATATACAATACAAAAACTTCTCATAATCCCAATTTAAATTTCTATTTCTTTAATTTCCTCCTATATGTTTAAAATTCCTCTATATGATACACCAGGTAAAGATGTAGCTTTATATACACTGATTTTTTATAAAATCTTACTTAAAAAATCTTTTGTTCGCTCATTAGATGGGTTTGTAAATATAGCCTCGGGGGGTCCCTTCTTCAACAATAATGCCAGAATCCATAAACATAACTCTATCTGCAACCTCTTTAGCAAATCCCATTTCATGCGTCACCACAACCATAGTCATTCCATAGGCAGCTAAATTCTTCATAACTTGCAGCACCTCACCAACCATTTCTGGGTCCAAGGCTGAAGTGGGTTCATCGAACAGCATAATCTCAGGTTCCATAGCAAGCGCCCTTGCTATGGCTACTCTTTGTTTTTGCCCCCCTGATAATTTGTCAGGATACACTAATGCCTTCTCTTTAAGTCCAACCTGTTCAAGGAGTTTCATCGCTTTTTCTTCAGATGATTTCACATCTGCTTTCTTAACAGCTAAAGGTGCTAGAGTTATATTGTTTATAACATTTAGATTAGGAAATAGATTAAAAGCTTGAAAAACCATACCCAACTTTTCTCTAAGCTTGTTAGTATTTATATTCTTATCATATAAGCTTTGCTCGTCTACGCTTATAAAACCTTCACTAATTTCTTCCAACCTATTTAAGCATCTAAGCAAAGTACTTTTGCCAGACCCAGAAGGGCCAATCAAACATACAACTTCACCCTTATCTATAGTTAAATCTATTCCTTTTAAAGCTTCAGTTCCAGCGAAACTTTTTCTCACTCCTTTAACTTGTATTAAACTCATATTCTAAGTCTCCTTTCTAAAAATCTTGAAAAATAACTTAAAACCATAATAAGAATAAAGTATAATAACCCAACCATAACCCAAGTTTCTAAAGCTCTATAATTAGAAGCAATTATTATTTCCCCGCTTTGTGTTAATTCTCTTATACCAATAACTGATAAAATCGAAGTATCCTTTAATGATATAATAAATTGATTAATAAATGCAGGAATCATCTTTCTTACAGCTTGAGGAAGTATCACCTTCTGCATAGCTTTACTATATGATAGGCCCAGACATCTGGCACCTTCCATTTGTCCTTTATCTACAGCCATAATTCCAGCTCTAAATATTTCCACTAAATAAGCTCCTGCATTTATACTTATAGCTATAATACCAGCAGTTACAGCATGCATCTTAATGCCAAAAGCGCTTGATATACCAAAATATATAAAAAATGCTTGAACAATAAGAGGTGTACCTCTTATGATGTCTACATATATTATAGACAAAGCTTTTAAAAACTTAGATTTACCGATAGACATAAGTCCAAATATTAAACCCAAGACAACTGCTATAACAAGTGAAATTGAAGCTACTTTCAAAGTGACAAGTAATCCAGAAATCAAACTTGGCAAACTTTCCTTAAATAAAGCTATAATATCCCACATCCCTTTCAGCCTCCTATTTTAGTCACCAACTACTTTTTTATATATTTACTTATAATTTTGTCATATTCCCCATTTACTTTAATCTTTTTAAGCCCGTCATTAAACATATCTAGAAGTTCTTTGTTGCTATCCTTCTTTACTGCAAATCCATAATCAGCTTTTGTTATCTTATCACCAGAAACAGCAAGACCGCTATTTGGATCTACTGAAATCATGTATGCAATTACCGGATAATCTTCAAAGGTAACATCAGCATTACCATTCTTGACTTCTTGGAACATAGACGGCGTATCATTAAAGTATTTTATTTCTGCTGATAACTTTTCTTTATTATCTTCTGCGTATTTTGCGCCAGCTGTTCCTTTTTTTACAGCGAATATCTTATTATTTAAATCATTCAAGGATTTAACCTTATCATTACCTTTCTTAATAACAGCAGATAAACCTGATTCATAATATCCCTCAGAAAAATCAAGAACCTTCTTTCTATCATCAGTTATATTTATGCCTGCGATAGCACCATCTATTTGATTAGATTGAAGAGCTGGAATTATACCTTTAAAATCCATAGGACTCAATTCATATTGAAAACCTTCAAGTTTAGCTATTGAATCCAAAATATCTAAATCTACACCTACATATTTGTTATCTTTTTGAAACTAAAAAGGGGCATATGTTGCATCTGTTGCAATAATATATTTCTTACCTGACTTATTACTACTTTTAGAAGCCTCTGCATTAGCCTGCTTTGAGCACCCACTTAGTAAACCTACTAAAACCATTGAAACAACCACACCTGCTAATATTTTTTTCATACTTACCTTCTCCTTTTTAATGAATTTTCTATAAACATACTATCAAAAGTTTTTGCAAGTTATCAATTAAATATTATTCATTTTTTAAAATATTGAATTATATTTTTTGTCGAATTTCATAACGAAAGCGTTTTCATCTCTTTCTAGTTTAATTTTTATCTGTTTTTAGCCCTCATATACGAGTTGTTGCAACTCCATTTTGCTGATATTATCTAATAAACACTTAAAAAAAGGAGGCGTCAACAATGAAAAACAATATCTTCAGATTAAAACCTATAAGGGATTTATTGCAAGATAGCAGCGAAGGAAAATCATTAAACAAAGTATTAGGTGCATTTGAATTAACCATGCTTGGTGTAGGAGCGATAATCGGCACCGGTATATTTGTATTGACGGGTGTAGCGGCAGCTAACTATTCAGGACCCGCACTTATATTATCTTTTATTATTTCAGGTCTTGCTTGTGCCTTTACCGGTCTTTGTTACGCCGAATTTGCGGCGATGGTTCCAGTGGCAGGAAGCGCTTATACTTATGGCTATGCAGCACTTGGGGAAATATGGGCATGGATTATAGGATGGGACTTAATTTTAGAGTATGCTGTAGCAATAGCTGCAGTAGCTATTGGATGGTCCGGATATATAGTTAATCTTTTAGAAGCAGTTGGAATTCATCTTCCTAAAGCACTAATAAACGCTCCAGGGATAAACGGTGGAGTAGTCAATCTCCCTGCTATGCTCATAATAGGAGTAATAACTTCTTTATTAATAATAGGAGTTAAGGAAAGCACAAAAGTAAATAACATTATGGTAGGAATCAAACTCCTCGTAGTAGTATTATTTATCATATTAGGGGTAAGCCATGTAAAACCTTCTAACTGGACACCTTTTATGCCCTATGGCTGGAAGGGAGTATTCCAAGGTGCTTCAATAATTTTCTTTGCTTACATCGGTTTTGATGCCGTATCAACAGCTGCAGAAGAAGTTAAAAATCCTCAAAAAGACTTGCCTAGAGGAATAATTTGGTCCTTAATTATTTGTACAGTTTTATATATTGTAGTATCAGCAATACTAACAGGAATGGTTCCTTACCTTCAGTTTAAAGAAACTGCCGCACCGGTTTCATTTGCACTTCAACAAATAGGAGTAAATTGGGGATCCGCTCTAGTTTCTGTAGGTGCAGTTTGTGGAATAACTTCAGTATTATTAGTTATGATGTTTGGACAAACAAGAGTCTTCTTTGCAATGTCTAGAGACGGCCTTCTTCCAAAGGCATTTGGTGAAGTTCACCCTAAGTTTAAAACTCCAGTTAAAAGTACTATATTAGTTGGAATTGTAACAGCTTTAATGGCAGGTTTTACACCAATAGGAATCGTCGCAGAGTTAACCAATATTGGAACTTTAGCTGCATTTATTATAGTTTCTGCAGCTGTAATAGTACTTCGCAAGAAACAACCTGATATCCACAGAAGCTTCAAATGCCCATTTGTACCAGTAGTTCCTTCACTCGCTATTATCTTCTGCGGATATTTAATATACTCTCTGCCTCGTATAACACAATATAGATTTATAGCTTGGCTATTAATTGGCTTGGTAGTATATTTCATATACGGAATAAAAAACAGTACGCTAAGTGAAAATAAAGAAACTCTTCAAGAGGAGTATGCAGGTTAAATCAAAGATGATTTATCAAAACTAGGGGTACACTCTATTGACATTGCAATTTTAACAGCTATGGTTGGCAATCGTAAAAAGTACGACGAAAAAAACTATTAAACTTAACCGTCAGTGCTTTACTTCACGACATAGGAAAACTTTTTACTTCTAAGAAGAATCATGTTGATACTGCCTATAATTTAGTAAAAAAAAATGTAGTATTCGGAGCTACAATATATGTGTCAATACGCCAATTATATGAAAGAGAAGATGGACAAGGTCCTCTTGGATTAATCGGCGAAAACATCTATGAATTTGCCAAAATAATAAACATATGCAATGAGTACTTAGAAATTATCAACAACGAAAAAGGTATTTTACCTCATATGGCAATCGAAAAAATTGCCGCAGAGGGTGCTGCTAGATTTAGCGCTGATATTTATAGGGATTTTGTTCAATCAATTTACTGCTATCCTAACGGATTGCCAGTGAAATTAAGCAATAATTTATATGGTATAGTGATAATGCAAAACAAAGACAACCCAACAAGACCAATAATAGCTGTTAGACAAGATAATAACTATAGTTTTTGTAATTTACAAGAAAAGTTAACTTTATTTATTTCTGATGTCATTCTCTAGCAAACACACTTACAAAATAAGCTGCCTTGCGTTGTTGCAGGCAGCTTATTTTATATTACTTTAAATTATTAACTGTTTTTTTAAATTCATTTCCCCTAACTTCAAAGTTTACAAACATATCAAAGCTTGCACAGGCTGGAGCGAGTATAACAACATCCCCTTTTTCAGAAGCATCTGTTGATTTTATTACAGCTTCCTCAAGCGTATCAGCAGTTATTATTGGCAAATTTAGATTTTTCTCATCTATTATTTTCTCAAAGGCAGCTCTGATCTTCTCTTTAGTAGCACCAAGTAAAACTAACTTTTTAATATAAGGATACCCTTCTTCAGCTAAAGGTTCAAAAGGAATTTTCTTGTCATATCCACCCGCAATTAAAATAACAGGTTTTCCAAAAACCTTAATATCTGCTAGTGTTCTTGATGGGCTTGAAGCAATAGAACTATTATAATATTTAATCCCTTCAAGTTCTCTGACGAACTCAATCCTATGTTCTACTCCTTTAAAAGTAGTAGCAACCTTTTTCATACTTTCGATACTTGCATCTTCACTTAATGCACAAAAAGCAGCAAGATAATTTTCTACATTATGCATTCCTACAATGACTATATCTTTCGCCTTGCAAACTTCCTTACCTAAAAGATACAAGCTTCCACCCTTATAATAGGCTCCATTTTCTATAGTTTCTTTAATGCTAAACTGAAGAACTCTTCCTTTTGCTTCATTTACCATTGAATTAGTTATTTCATTATCTCTATTTATAACTAAAACTCCATCATTATCTTGATACTTGTATATATTTTTCTTCGAGTCAACATACTCTTCCATACCCTTATGCATATCAAGATGATTGGGACTTAGGTTTGTAACTATAGAAACCTCTGGAGATACTTTCATTGTCATAAGCTGAAAACTTGAAAGCTCGAGAACAACCTTATCAGTTTCTTGTATTTCTTCAATTTGAGCAAAGAGAGGAGTTCCTATGTTGCCGCCAACCCAGGTCTTATAACCTTCTTCTTTCAATATATTATAAATCAGACTGGTAGTTGTAGTTTTTCCATCGCTTCCAGTTACCCCAAAAACCTTAGCAGGGCAATATTTAACAAACTCCTCCATCTCAGAAGTAATATACGCTCCTTCTTCTTTTGCTTTAACTAAAAAAGGACTATCTATTCTCATTGATGGTGTTTTAAATATAACCTCATAACCAGTTAAATTATCTAAGTATTTATCTCCAAGAACAAGCTTAACACCTTTAGATTTAAACTCTTCAGCTATATCTCCAAGCTGCTCTTCATTTTTTTTATCAAAAGCACTTACTCTTGCCCCTAGTTCTAATAAAAAGCGTATAAGTGGTATATTGCTAACTCCTATTCCAACAACTGCTGTATTCTTTCCTTTTATAAATTCTTTAAATTCTTTAAAATCTTTTTTCATGAAAAATTCTCCTTTATTAAAGCATTATATGTACTCAATATTATCCAAAATATTATCTTTAAAATCCTTCTATAATTATACCACTTATACAGCAATTTCTACAAACTTAACGCATATAAATAGAAGGGATCAATTTAAGGTGTGGTGATTATGGCTTTAATAACATTAATTCTAAGTTCTCTGCTTGTACTTATTCCGTTTATAAAAAAGCACGAAAAAGAAGAGTATTTCTTGATAAAACTCTTAGGACTTTGGATTCTATGTCAAGTATATATAACAATAAACAACAATTTTCGCCTTCCACTAGGTATTATATGTGCTGTACCAATTGTTTATAAAAGTAAAATTAACAGAAATTCAAGGTTTATAACACTAATCACAGGTATAATTAGCCTAATAGGCAGCTCACTTGTATATCTAATTTCCATGAATTAAACTGAACATTGTCGAAATTGTGCGAATTTATTTAAAATAAAAACTTTTAATTTTAGTATTGTAAAGCATAAATATAGTGTGCTATACTACTCTTGTGCCGTAAGGAAACATTAATATAATTCCCCATATTTTAATAAGATATAATATATCCCCATGATAAACCCCATTTTATTACCGAACACCCCCATGTTCGGTAATTTTTTTATCTAAAATTATTTACTCTATTAATATTAATCTGCTCTACTTAATAGAATTAATTATAGAAATTGCCACGAGAAAAATTTGTCGAATTTATCTACTGTGAAAACATAATAATAAACTTCTATTATGTCATTCGCAATTGCAATGTATACATATAATAAAGGGCTATATATGAATCTTTGCCCATATACAGCCTTTTAAACTAAAACTCTAATTTTTCCTCAATAAACTTTTCTAATTCATCAATATTTAATCTAACTTGCTGCATAGTATCTCTATCTCTTACAGTAACAGTATTATCTTCTAAAGTATCAAAATCTATAGTTATGCAGTAAGGTGTACCTATTTCGTCCTGTCTTCTATATCTCTTTCCTATGCTTCCTGCTTCATCGTATTCTACATTAAACTTCTTTCTTAACTTATCATAAACTTCATTTGATTTCTCCGAAAGCTTCTTGCTTAATGGAAGTATTGCAGCCTTAAACGGAGCAAGTGCAGGATGGAAATGAAGTACAGTTCTAACATCGCCGTCTTCAAGAGTTTCTTCATCATAAGCATCACACAATAATGCAAGTGTAACTCTATCTGCACCAAGAGATGGCTCTATACAGTACGGTACATATTTTTCATTTGTTGTTGGATCAAGATAGCTCATATCTTCTCCTGAATGTTCAGCATGCTTCTTAAGGTCGTAGTCTGTTCTATCAGCTATGCCCCAAAGCTCACCCCATCCAAATGGGAATAAGAATTCTATATCAGAAGTAGCATTGCTGTAGAAGGACAATTCCTCTTTAGCATGATCTCTCATTCTTAAATTATCTTTATTAACACCAAGATTTAAGAGGAAGTTCCAGCAATAGCTTCTCCAATAATCAAACCACTCTAAATCTGTTCCTGGCTTGCAGAAGAATTCAAGCTCCATCTGTTCAAATTCTCTTGTTCTAAATATAAAGTTTCCAGGAGTTATTTCATTTCTGAAAGATTTTCCTATTTGAGCTATACCAAAAGGAACCTTCTTTCTTGAAGTTCTTTGAACGTTTTTAAAGTTAACAAATATACCTTGTGCTGTTTCAGGTCTTAAATATACCTCTGATTTTGAGTCTTCTGTAATACCCATAAAGGTTTTAAACATAAGATTGAACTTTCTTATATCTGTAAAATTCTTCTTGCCGCATTTAGGACAAACTATATTGTGCTCTTCAATATATCCTTTAAGCTGTTCATTGCTCCAGCCATCTGCGCTAGCAACTTCTGCTCCCTGCTCTGTCATATGGTCTTCAACTAATTTATCTGCTCTAAATCTAGCCTTACAATCTTTACAGTCCATTAATGGATCTGAGAAACCTCCAACGTGTCCTGAAGCAACCCAAACCTGGCTGTTCATAAGTATTGCTGTATCAACACCAACATTATATGCACTTTCTTGAACAAACTTTCTCCACCAAGCTTTTTTAACATTGTTCTTGAATTCAACTCCAAGAGGACCAAAATCCCACGCATTTGCAAGTCCACCGTATATCTCCGATCCAGCAAATACAAAACCTCTGCCTTTAGCCAATGCTACTATCTTATCCATAGTCTTTTCAACTGCCATATTAAATACCTCCACTATTTAATTTTTTGTAATAAAAAAAGACTCTTTACCATAAGGGACGAAATTATAAAAATTCCGCGGTTCCACCCTTGTTGGCAAAAGCCCTGCTTTAACAACTTATACACTCAAAAGCTCCCTTCATAATACTCACCTGACTGTTTGCACCTAACACAGTCTCTCTTTAAAGCTACTATTATTACTCTTCTTTTTTCATCGTGTAATATTTACTTGTTATATATTATTCTAACATATTAGAAAGTGTTGTCAATAATATCATATTATTAGCAATAATATTAATTTTATACTATGCTTACAAGAAGGCTTATAGAATATGTCACCAAATCATACTATATTGAATATCCTATAAACATAGCATTTTTCAAGATAGGAGACTTCTTATGCATATTTTATCTTCTTTTTTATTTGCATTTTCTGCAAACATTGACAATCTTGCTGTAGGCATTGCTTACGGGATTAAAAATCTTAAAATAAACACACTAAAGTCAGCTATTGTAGCCTTTATGTCCTGCTTAGGCACCTTCGGAGCTATGATGTTCGGAAAGGCTATCTACCACCTTGTCCCAAAGCATATTACTAACTCACTTGGAAGCATAGTCTTGATTTGTTTAGGCTTATGGAGCCTTTACGAAGCTTTTAAAACTAATAATAAGAATTCTTATGAACAAATTATGGATGATCCGGAAAAGTTTGATAAAGACAACTCAGGAATAATTGATACAAAAGAGGCTCTTGTTTTAGGCCTTGCATTAGCAGTAAATAATATAGGGATGGGTATCGGAGCAAGTATTACGGGTATAAACATATGGATAACTTCACTACTAACATTTATATTTAGCTTTGCCTTTATACCACTAGGAATATTTTTAGGGCAAAAATATTTTTCAAGCCTTATAGGCAAATTTGCCTCCATATTGTCAGGCATTATAATAATCTGCCTGGCAATTTATGAATTATTTATATAAAACCAAAGGGGCTGTATCAAAATAGCTAAACATAGCGTGGTATTTAAATATGTAGAAACATTTGAGCAAGCAGCAATAAGACTTTAATTTAAAAATTTATAAAGCCGTTAAGAATCCTATATTGTCTGAACGAAGAGAGTTTATAGGATTTAGGATTTATAATTTTTTTAATTATTAGTCTTATCTGCGAAGCGAACGTTTCCTAAGATTTAAATACCACGCGATAGGTTTAAGCTATTTTGAGCCCGCCCCTTAAGTTAGTTATCTAAACATTATATTTCCTTTAATAATACCTCTTCCATACTTAATCTTGGTCTTTGTTTTGGAGCTTGATCAGGATATCCAATTGGTAATAATGCAACAACATCATATCTTTCATCTAAGTTTAATAGACTTTTTACCTTTTCTTTATCAAACATCATAACCCAGCAGCTTCCAAGACCTAAATCAACTGCTCTTAAAGTTATGTGATCTATAGCTATGGCTGCATTCAAATTCAAGTATGCTCTTAAAGTAGCTTCATCCATTGACTTTCTTCTTTTGTTATAAGCATCTGCATCTTCATTCTTAGTATTATTAAGAGGAGTATCTGCAAAAGCATTAGCTTCCATAAGTTCTCTTGATCTTATCTCAGTTGTAGCTACTACACCTGCATCTGTACATACTGCAATTACAGCCGGTGCTTGTGATACAAAAGGAAGAGGTGTACATTCTTTTAGTTTTGCTCTAGCTTCCTCAGATTTTATTACTACATAGCGTGTAGGCTGAAGATTTGATCCTGATGGTGCTATTCTTCCAGCTTCTAATAATTCATTAATATAATTTTCAGGAATAGGCTCTGATTTAAACTTTCTTATACTTCTTCTTGATTCAATCGCTTGTAATAATTCCATAAAACATTCTCCTTTGTCATTTGGTATAATAAGGCATATAACTTACTAAATGTATCTTACTATATTTTGTTTAGATTATATTAATAGTTTATCACAAATATATTATATTCACTATGTAGCAATTAAACAAAAATGATTGCTTCAATAGTGCATTATGTACAATTAAAGTATGGTATTTATATTTTTTTACTTTACATCGGATATTAGTAATCAAAAGTATATAAGACCATCATATGAGAAGATAAGAAGTTATCTAGTTAAGAAGTTAAAGCAGGGATACTCTAGATAGAGTGTCCCTGCTTTAACTCAAAAAATAAAAAAAGCGCTTGCGCATTAACAATTCGTTAATTATTTGAGTAAATTGGCTCCGTGGAGAGGACTCGAACCTCCAACCCTTCGGTTAACAGCCGAATGCTCCGCCATTGAGCTACCACGGAATGTTTACTACATTTGTTATTATAGCATAGGATGGAAATATTGCAATAGTTTTTTATAAAATTTTTTTAGAATATATTTTTTTATTTTGATATAATAGATATATGTTTAATGCAATAAAGTCCTTTCATTAATGTATTAGAACTTTCGCATTGTATACATAAAATATTTTTTAAAGTAAGGTGATTATTATGATTATATTTGACAGTCATTTACATACTAAATTCTCTACTGATTCTAAAATGGACATAGAGGATGCTGTAAAAAAGGCTAAAGAACTAAACATAGGACTTATAATAACTGAGCATATGGATTTAAAGTATCCGGTTAAGGACAGTTTTCTCTTTAACCCTGAAGACTACTTTAACGAATATAACAAATATAGAAACAGCAATACCCTCTTAGGAATTGAACTGGGTATGAGAAGCGATTGTGTAGAAGAGAACAGACAGATTATTGAAAGTTTCCCTTTTGATTATGTCATTGGATCAATACACTTAGTAGACACTATTGATATATTTAGAGAAGATTTTTATGCGGGCAGAACCAAAAAAGAAACTTATGAACAGTATCTTACCTGCATGCTTGAATGCCTTAAGTCTCATAACTTTATAGACAGCCTAGGCCATATTGACTATATTACAAGATACGCTCGTTATGAAGATAAGGAGATTTATTACGATGATTTCTCCGAGTATATTGATGAAGTATTAAAAACTGCTGTTGTTTCTAATATTCCCTTAGAAATAAATACTAGAAGATTAAGGGATAAGGCTGCAGCTGATAATCTGCTTGAAATTTACAGAAGATTTTATGAGCTTGGTGGAAGGCAGGTAACTATTGGCTCCGATGCACACAATGCTGCTGCTATTGGAAATAATATTAATATAGCACTAGAAATCGCTGACAGATGTAATTTAAGACCTGTGTATTTTAAAGAAAGAAAATTTGAATATATGAAATAAAATAGAGGCTGGCTCAAAACAACTAAACTTAGCGTGTTATTTGAATACGTAGAAGCATTTGAGTAAGCAGTAATAAGACTTTAATTAAAAAATTTATAAAGCCGTTAAGAATCCTGTACTGTCTGAGCAAAGCGAGTTTATAGGATTTAGGATTTATAAATTTTTTAATTATTAGTCTTATCTGCGAAGCGAAAGTTTCCTAAGATTCAAATAACACGTAGTAGGTTTAAGTTGTTTTGAGACAGCCACACTTTTATAAAACTTATTTAGTATTTACTATCTCTTTAGAAAAAAACCAAGTCTTATTATTAAAATCCCTGCCTTTTATATAAACTTTATTGTCTATAACTTCAACATATATTCCATAATTATCATCAGTTCTCTCCCTTGCACCATTGCTCGAAGCCTTTAAAGTATAATGAACCGCGCCGGTATGAACCATTGTAAAAGGCTGATTCAAAGTTACATTGGTAGTTTCAAGTGACGCATGTGTATGCGATGTAAATAATATAGCCTCTGGATACTGTGCCAAAATTTTTCGTATATCTTCCGCCTGATCAGTTCCAACCCAGCCTTTGCTGCTATTTGAATTTAAATTTTGATGAAGAAATACAAATATTGCCCTTCCTTTTTCGTAATCCTTTGCTATAGTTTCTTTAAACCACGCAAGCTGTTCCTTTGAGATATATGCTTTCACTGAATTAAATTCCTTTGTATTCCCATTTTCAGAACCTAAAGATATAAAATGAAATCCCCTAATCCATTTATCATGATAAACCTTCTCTTCTCCAGAAAACTGAAGGTATCTTCCTATAAAGTCCTTAACATCCTCAGCTGTATTATATTCTTTTTTATAATCAAAAAACTCATGATTTCCTATATTTTTTATTATTGTTTTTGGGAGTATAGAGCTGTTCTTACCTAAAAGTTTTTTCATTGAGTCATATTGACTAGGCAGCCCTTGATCTACTGCATCTCCATTTAGAACAAGCGCATCCATATTCGGTCTTACCTTATATAAATCATAAATGGCTGTTTGAAATTTTTCTGTATCTTCATGAATATCTCCAAGTACAGAGAAAGAAATATCTACTTTGGGAAGAGCTGAGGCGATTACAGCTTCGCTTACTAAAAAATTTGAGCTTCTAGTAAATATTAAAACAGGCATAGCTAAGGCTATAATTGCTGCTGTTAAAAACTTCATTTTTGTTTTCATAATTTATCTGAAACTCCTCTTTATAATTATTAAAATGATTATATCATACAATAAGTTAATACTTGAATTCATATTTTTAAAAATTTTCTTAAAATGTAAAATTAAGTATTGACCATATATGTCCAAGACTTTATAATTAATACAATAATATATTATTTGTAAATACTTTGAAGAGGAATAGTAAAGAAATTATATAATTAAAGAGAGCCGATGCTGGTGGAAATTCGGTGTTTGCATTTCTTGAAAGAAGCCTTGGAGTATGGGATTGAAAATAATTGATTAGATCCTACGGTTACCTTAACGTTATTCAAGGAGTGATCTGAAATATCTTGTGCGCAGAGATAATTTCACGTCATCAGAGTGGATGTATTATCAATTTAGGTGGTACCGCGGAAGCAAGTCTTTCGTCCTATTAGGGACGGAGGACTTTTTTTATTTTAACGCCCAGGTTCCTTATAATAATAAGCATAGCAAACTGCTGGTACCTAAAATTGAAAGACTAGGAGGTTGAAATAATATGAATGAAAATAAACTAATTGCAGATTTACTTTTGCCAGATATAAATACTAGTCCTGATTATTATGAAAATATTTATCCTAAAAGAGAATTGCCAGAGGGAGCTATGGTTACCAGGTTTGCACCTAGTCCCACAGGTTTTCTTCATTTAGGGAGTCTTTTTGCCGCATTTATTTACGAAAGGCTTGCACATCAAAGCGGCGGCACCTTCTATTTAAGAATAGAGGATACGGATAAAAAGAGAGAAGTTCAAGGCAGCACTTCTGAAATAATACGAGGACTAAAAACTTATAATATCTCTTTTGATGAAGATGCTGGCTATGGTCCTCATATACAAAGTCAAAGAGAAACTATTTATAAAACCTATGTAAAATTACTTCTTGAAAAAGGTCTTGCCTACCCATGCTTCTGCACTCTCAAAGAATTAGAGGAGTTAAGAAAGCTTCAAGAAAATATGAAAGTAAATACAGGTTACTATGGGACTTGGGCAAAACATAGAAATATAACTCTAAAGGAAATTAATCAAAATTTAAAGGAAGGTAAAAACTATGTAATACGCTTAAAGTCACCAGGAAGTTCAGATAAAAGAATAGTCTTTAACGACCTAATTAAGGGCACAATAGAGATGCCTGAAAATGTTCAAGATATTGTAATCTTAAAAACAGATGGTCTTCCTACTTATCATTTTGCACATGCTGTAGATGATCATCTTATGAGAACTACACATGTAGTAAGAGGCGAAGAATGGCTTTCTTCTACTCCAATTCATCTTCAACTATTTGATGTACTGGGCTTTGAGAGGCCTGGATATGCTCACATACCTACTCTTATGAAGATGGAGGGAACTTCAAAAAGAAAGCTAAGCAAAAGAAAAGATCCTGAATTAGCCTTTAGTTTTTACGAAGAGCAAGGTTATCTTCCAAGGGCAGTTATAGAATATCTGCTTCATATTATAAATTCAAATTATGAAGATTGGAGAAAAGAAAATCCTTTAAGCCCCTATACTGATTTCAAAATAGATATTAAAAAAATAAGTGCTTCAGGTGCTATATTCGACCTAAATAAGCTTACAGCAATAAGCAAGGATATAATAGCTTTAATGAAGTCCTCAGATATATATGCTCTATATTTGAAATGGTGTGAAAGGTATGATACAGAAATGGCTGCTTTTCTGAAAGCTGATCCCAACTACTGTATACAAATTTTTAATATAGAAAGAAACTCCGAAAAACCAAGAAAAGATATAGGCAAATGGTCTGACGTGCGTGAGGATATTTTTTTCTTTTTTAATGATTTGTATCACTCAAAGAATAGAGACTATAACTTTCCTAAAGCTTTAAGCAAACATAATATTCAAGAAATTTTAAGCGGCTATATAAATGTATACTGCGAAAGCGATAGTAAAGAAACCTGGTTTAATAAACTTAAGGCTTTCGGAGAAACTCTAGGTTACTGCTCTAGTGTTAAAAACTTCAAGAAAAATCCATCTGCCTATAAAGGACACATTGGAGATGTCACAATGGTATTGAGGATAGCGCTGACTAAAAAATCAGCTACTCCTGATTTATACGAAATGATTAAAGTATTGGGTACCGAAAGAATAAAGGAAAGATTAAGCTTTGCCAGCAGGCTTATATAAGTAATTATTAAACAGTTAGTTTTAATACATGCGTATCAAATCATTTCTTGCCTTTATCATTAGTTCTGTTGTGTCATATGACGTAAAGAATTCCGCCTCTAGACTTTTTAGCCTTTAGGCGGAATCTTTTTACTAAAGTATTATTTTAATAATATAATGTTTTAGCTTCTTCTAATTTTTCTTTTTAATAGTAAGCTTAATCCAACTATTATGGAAATTAGACCTGCCGCTACCAATACATTAAAATCTACAAAGTTACCTGTTTTAGGAAGGTTTTGTTTAGGCTGAAGGTTTTTATCTACTACAAAGTAATCACTGTTGTGATCAATGGAGAAAGTTATATATCCATTTGCATCCACAGTCAGCTTTTCTGCGATTGCTTCAATAGCTTTTGTTTGTGGATTGTAGTAATAAACATAAATATTCTTCAAGTCTTTTCCTAACAGCCATGCGTCTGATAGCTTTACTTTTACTGTAGCTTTTCCAGGTAAAACACCATTCTCTGCAAAGGAAAGAATTAACGCATCAGCTCCATTTATTTTTTCCTTAATAGCTTCTTTATTAGGTGTTGTTGATTGATTAATATCAGCAATATTTACAGAAAGATCCAAATCCTTTGTACTCCCTTTCATATCCTTTCCATCAAATGTCCAGGATATAGTATCATTTGTAAATGTCACCGACTTGTCTTTTCCCTGAATTGCATCTAATATTGATTTTTTAACTTTACTGTTTTCAGCAATGCTTATTTCTGTATTAGATTTATCCGGAGCCTTTGTTATTTTATCTATAGTTTCTTTTATATTTGCATCATGCTTAAGCTCTGTTATCTTTGCTTCACAAGCAGTCAATTTGCTTAAATTAGTTATATTAGCATCATTATTTGCTGCCGTTACCAATGCTCTTGCTGCTGAAACAGCTACTTCATCTGTTAAAGCTATCTTTTCCGGTGCCGGAAGCGCTGTTATTGCATCTATTGTTGCTTTTTCCTTTGCAAGTTGTGCTTGTCTTGCTGACTCCGCCGCTTTAAGTTCTGATATCTTTTGCTCGCAGGCAGTAAGTTTGCTTAGATTAGTTATATTTACATCATTATTTGCTGCCGTTACCAATACTCTTGCTGCTTTAACAGCTGATTCATCTGTTAAAGTAATACTCTCCGGTGCTGAAAGAGCTGTTATTGCATCTATTGCTGTTTTTTCCTTTACAAGTTGTGCTTGTCTTGCTGACTCCGCCGCTTTAAGTTCTGATATCTTTTGCTCGCAGGCAGTAAGTTTGCTTAGATTAGTTATATTTACATCTTTATTTGCTGCCGTTACCAATGCTCTTGCTGCTGCAACAACTGCTTCATCTGTTAAAGCTATACTCTCTGGTGTTGGAAGAGCTGTTATTGCATCTATTGCTGTTTTTTCCTTTGCAAGCTGTGCCTGTCTTGCTGACTCTGCCGCCGCCTTCAACTCAACTATTTTTGTTTCGCAGGCAGTAAGTTTGCTTAGATTAGTTATATTGGCATCTTTATTTGCTGCTGTTACCAATGCTCTTGCTGCTGCAACAGCTGCTTCATCTGTTAGTACTATGTTCTCTGTTGCCGGAAGGGCTGTTATTGCATCTATTGCCGCTTTTTCTTTTCTATATTGTTCATCTACAGTGTAAGTTTCTGATAAAATTTCAGACTTGTTTCCTGCACTATCAACAGCTATAAATTTTATGGTTGTAGTTTCAGTTAGAGTTATAGGTGAAGAATATTCTGTACTTGCAGTAGTCGGATTGTTTCCATCTGTTGTATAATAGATTTTTGCAGTATTATCATTTGATGAAAGTGCTACCTTAACATTATCTTTAAACATAGAACCCTTAATGCTTACTGCAGCACTTGGATTTCCATATACCGCTCTAATGTCATCAATATAAATAGAACCTGTTTTAGCAAGATTCGTTACATCAGAAGCCATTATTCTTATTGCTCCATTAGGATGAAGTTTATATGGGGGCTTATTGAGAACTGAAGGACTTGCTTCAACATACTTCCATCCAGTCCAGTTAATAGCATCAGTAAAAGTTAAATAATCTGCTGTCTGACCAGCAATTCCAAAATTATAATAGAGCATCATTCTAAGTGCATATCCCTGAGCCTCTGGAGTTGCATACACCCACATTCCAATCTTAGTTAGATTGTCATTTATAACAGGAGTGTTACTACCAGGACCTTCATAGACCGCAGCTGAAGTTTTTAATGTTGCTTTACTAAAGTCAAAATTAATTTTTAATGAGTTATTACCAAACATCTTCTGAGCTGTATCTATAGCTTGGGTACCTGACACTGTTCCTGAGCCAACAGTAAAATGCCAACCTCCAAGTCCACTTTCAAAACTTTCTATCACTTGTGGAGCTTTAGCTAATTTTAAAGCAGCTATCTTTGCTTCGCACTCAATTAGCTTATTATAGTTTGTTATCTTACTATCTGCATTTGCCTTAGTTACAAGCTCTCTTGCTTGTATTACTGCTTTCTCATCGGACAAAGTAATACTAGTTGGTACTGGAAGTGCTTCTATTGCATCAATAGCCGCTTTTTCCTTATCTGCCTGGCTTACTCCACCTTGTCCTTTTAACTGAGCGATCTTATTCTCACAGTCTACTAATTTATTAAGATTAGTTATGTTAGCATTATTGTTTGCTACTGTTACCAATGCTCTTGCTGCCACAACTGCGCCCTCATCTGCTAAGGTAATACTTTCTGCTTCTGGCAAAGCAGCTATAGCATCTATTGCAGCCTTTTCTTTCTTAAGCTGAGCAATTTTATCTTCACAATCTGTTAATGTACTTAAGTTTGTAATATTATTTCCCGTATCATTAGCAGCTGTTACCAGCGACCTTGCTGCTGTTACTGCTGGTTCATCAGCTAATGTTATACTGCTTGCTGCTGGCAGCGTCTTTATTGCTGCTATTGCTTTTCTGATTGCTGTTATCTTTGACTCGCAATCTACAAGCTTTTGCAAGTTAGTTATTTTTGCATTATCATTTACCTTTGTAACCAAACTTCTTGCAGTCACTATATTGGGCTGATCACTCAACTTAAGACTATTAGCTTCCGGCAATGCTGAAATTGCGTCATTTGCAGTTTTTTCTTTATTTAATTGAATTAATCTTTGTTCACAGCTTATCAATTTTACTAGGTTAGTTATGTCCTTATCACTATTTGCTGCAGTAACAAGCTTTCTTGCAGCCAAAACAGCTTGTTTGTCTGTTAAAGCCATTGTATCTACTGCCGGCAAATTATTTATTGCAGCTATAGCACTTTGAGTTTTTATCGCTTTAAGGACAGCTTCACAATCTAGCAGTTTCTGTAAGTTTGTGATTTTACTATCATCCTTTACTACTGTTACCAATGCTCTTGCACTAGAAATAGTGGTTTCAGAGGATAGTGTTACACTGCTGGAATCAGGAAGTGAAGCAATGGCATCTACTGCTGCCTTAACCTTTAATGTCTTAATAGCATTCTCGCAGGCTGTCAATTTAATTAAATTTGTGATACTAGCATCATCATTTGCCTTTATTACTAACGCTCTTGCTGCTGAAACGGCAGGTTCATCAGCTAAAGTAACATTGTCAGGTAAAGCACTAATAGCAGTTACAGCTGCTTGAACAGCTGCTGTTTTTGCATCTTGAGTGGTACTTGCTTTACTCTCATTATTAAGTCTGTTTAATGCAGTTACAGCATATGTATAGCTTTGTCCAGAACTTGCAGTTGTATCGGTGTAAGTTATGCTTGTCTGACCTTGTGTTCTTCTTACTTCACCTATTATATTTTGCGGATCCTCGAAATCTCCTAATTCATTACCATTGAATCTATATACTACATAATAAGCTGAGTCATTATTTTCTGTATCATTCCAGCTGATTGTATTACCTGATACAGATACATTGTCCGGGCTGTTAGGTGCATTTGTTCCAAGCCAAGGCATACTTGGAACTAGTGCCTTTGTATTAAAATATAGATTTTTAATTATGTCTGTAACTTTTAGACTGTTCTTATTTAAATCTGCCAGACTGAAGAATGTATCTCCTTTAATTTCCGGATACATTGAATTAAATTTTAATTGATTTGGTATTTCTTGATCATTCTGCCATGCTCCACCTGAACCAATTTTATAATTAGCATGTCCAATATAAAGTTGGCAATTTGTACCCTTAACTACATCAGCCCACCATGCTGCTAATTCTCCATAAGGTGCTGCTGGAATCTGAGCAAAATACCAATAAATCTGTGGAGTAATATAGTCAATCCATCCATTTTTTGCCCATTTTCTAGTATCAGCATATATGTCATCATAACTTGATGAGGATGTTAGAGCTGTATCTGAACCTGCACCCTCTGCACTTCCCTCAGGATGATTACCTAAATGTGCCCAAATTCCAAAAGGACTTATACCAAATTTGACATAGGACTTTGAGCTCTTTATTGCCTTAGAAATATTTTGTATTAAGGTGTCTATATTATTTCTTCTCCAAGCGTCTATATCAGAAAACCCTCTTGGATATTTCTTAAAAGTTTCAAAATCATTAGTATTGTCTCCATAAGTGTAAGAATTATCTCCAAAGGCAGATGAAATAGTTTGACCTGTTATAGGGTCTGTTCTGCCAACCTTATATGGATAGAAGTAATCATCAAAATGTACAGCATCTATATCATATTTATTTACAACTTCCATAATACTGTCCTGTACAAATTTCTGAACCTCTGGTATACCAGGATTTAAAATTAATCTACTGTCAAACTTTAATAAATATTCAGGGTGCTTTTTAGCAAAATTATCGTCAGACAGTTTTGCTGCTGCTATTGCATCAGCTACAGTACTTGTTTGTAATACATCCCAACCTTGAGCTACCCTATAAGGGTTAAACCAGGCATGAAATTCCATGTTTCTCTTGTGAGTTTCTTCAATCATCCATGAAAGTGGATCCCAGCCTGGGTCCTTTCCTTGAATACCAGAAAAATAAGCTGACCAAGGATTTAAATTTGATTTGTAGAAAGCATCATTCATAGGTCTTACTTGAAAGGTAACCGCATTCATATTTAAGTCTTGAAATTGCTGCAGAATCTTAAGCCATGCAGCTTTGAATTGTTCTTCGGTTGAACACTGCGGAATGTCAATGTTATCTACCGTGGCTACCCACGCACTCCTAAACTGCCTTTTTTCATGAGGCGGATCCTTAGGAATAGAAATCGGATTACCCCTTAGTAAAATAGGATTACCGCTTGTATCTGTAAGCGGTACAAGATTGCTGTCGGCTTTAATTGTAGTGCCTACGCAGTAAGTTGAAATAATTGAGGCCGCCAATGATAAAGCTAGAGTTCTCAAAAATTTCCTTTTCATTACTATATCCTTCCCCCTTAAAATTATTTCTACGCAAAATATTCAGAAGAAGCTTTTGCGTATTATAACGTTTTCAATAAACATAATAGTGATTCTTTTACTCATTTTTATACAAGATTTAGTCTAAAAACTTAACTTATTCATGTTATAATATGGAGATTTTCAAGCCTTTATAATTCATAAATAAGTTAATAATGGAACTTAAACCCCTATAAGGTAAATTTAATCTATCTATCATTATTACATTAATTGAATTTAATTCCATTATAAGGTATATAAAATAAACTTTCAATAATTTTATGAATATTTGTAGTATATTTTTATAAAATTGTTAAATCTATAATTTTAACAATTTTTCATTAAAAAATTAAGAAGTTATTATTCAATTGGAGGATTATTATTGTCCTGATTTTTATTACAGAACTTACGCATACAAATAAAACCCTGCTAAAATAGGGTACTTAAGCACTTAATCTTTCCAAGATGGTTGTTACTACATGGATTGAGACAGTATTTAACTCTTTACATTTAGCATCTTCATATGATAAATTAATGATGTAAATGATAATGTTATTATTGTTGATTGAAATATTGGAAAGTAGGCGAGTTAAAGCGTCATGTGAAACCCAAAAAAGCCTGACGGGGTAAAGATTATAGGAATCATTGATACTACTCGTATTTAAAATTCTGCTAAGTTCTGTTAACAAAAATATCTGGGAAGGATGATATAAATGAAGAAATCAAAAAAGGCTTTAAGTAAAAATCTAGGCTTTAAGATTGACATGAATAAATTAGCATTAAATCAGCGAAAGTTTGAAACCAGTGAAATTGGACGTGGAGTTGGAATTCATAAAAACAAAAAAGGCAAAGGCTCATATACCCGTAAGAATATCAAGTTTGGTGATAGTTCTTGCGGGTATATTTGTCTCTATTAATAGTTTTGCCATAAGCTTTTTCTATTTATTTAAAAACAGTACTTACATTTTCTTGTTCTGTGATTATACCGTCGATTCTTATATCATGTTCGTTCATAGGAACACTATCTAGCACTTGAAAGTGATATGCCAAGGCTATTTTGTCAACACGCTTGTTCATATTAGCTATAAATCTATCATAAAATGCAGCTCCGTAGCCTACCCTGCCCCCATACCTGTCAAAAGCAACTCCAGGCATTAGTATCAAATCCAAACTATTTTTATCAACTTGCTGACAGCTTTCAATTGGCTCCAATATTCCGAAATAGCCTTTTTCCAATTGATTAAAGCTATCTATTCTATATAATTTAATTCCTTCCTGCTTTGAATTAATTTTGGGTACACATATTGTCTTGTGATTACTAATAGCATGATTAATAATCATATGAGTATCTACTTCACTTTTAAAACTTACAAAAGTAAATATTGTATTTGCTCTCTTGTATAGTTCACTTGTTATAAGTCTTTTAAATATGCTTTCATCCCATTTGCTTCTTATATCTGAATCTATTGATTCCCTCTGCTGAAGTATTTTCTTTCTAATTTCACTTTTCTCCACAAGTATCCCCCCTATACTTTATATTTTATACTTAATCAATGTATACTGGTATCTAAATTATTTAGATTTTAGTTTAACAAGCAAATCGTCAACTGAGATATTAGATAAATCAGTATCAGAGAGTACAGTTTCTTTTTCAATGGCATTCTTTAGTAAAGTAGAATATTTAGAGTTCCCAATTAAAATTGCTCCTATTATTTTATTATCTTTTATAAATATCCTTTTATAAGTTATTTTATCTATGCTTTCGTCAGCCAATGTTTTATCGCAGCTGTTTTCATCTATATCTCCCGCAGAAAATAATGATAAATTAAAGGCATTCATTGTAGTAACCGGTATTAATCCAGTATATGCTGCATCTTTGCCTGCAATATTGTAACCTGCTATTTTCCCCTGTTCTGCAGCAATATTCCAAAGTCCGCCTATCTTGCCATTATACTCAGCAACATCACCTGATGCATAAACATTTTCTACGTTAGTTTCCATTTTATCATTAACAATAACTCCAAGATTTGTTTTTACAGGTGTATTTTCTAAAAGTTTTTTATTTGCTCTAATACCCACAGAATAAATTATCATATCGCAGTTAAATGTTCTTCCATCCTTTGTTATAATACCCTCTGCTTTATCTTCTCCTGTAATTTCTTTTATTTGAGTATTTAAAAGAACTTTTACGTTAAAACTCTCAATTGATTTTAGTAGAATTTCAGATGCTCTTTTATCTAGCTGACGTGGCATCAATCTCTCTAAAGTTTCAGCTATAACAACCTCTTTATCCTGTATACGCAATGCCCATGCAGTTTCAAGTCCCTGTACTCCGCCGCCTATGGTTAATATAGTCTTTTTATCAGCAATATTAGCTCTTATAGTTTGTATATTATCAAACTTTCTTATGGTATACACATTCTTTTTGTCTATTCCATTGATAGGAGGTGTAAAATTATTTGATCCGCTAGCCAGTAATAGCTTGTCATATTTTAAAATGGCTCCATCATTTAAAGTAACACTATGGTTTAGTACATCAACTTCAACAACTTCCTTATCCAAGTGTAACTTTACATTATTCTGTTCATACCATTCTCTCTTCTGAAGCAACATTTTGTCTATATCAATATTATCAAACAAGCTTTTAGTTAATCTTATTCTATAATAGGGATATATTTTTTCGTTTTGAAATATATATATTTTCGTTTTACTATCTATTTCTCGAATTGCCTTTGCCGCATTTACAGCTGCAATTCCGCCGCCTATTATAACTATATTATTCATAAAATCACCACCATTTTAGTCTGAGATTTATAATATTAAGTACCTAATAATCCATAATGAATGTTAACTTTTTAACTTATAATTAATTATAGAATTTTTTTAGTATAAAAAATGTGACTTGAATCAAATTTGCGAAAAAGAATGCCAAGCATAACAACTTGGCATTCTTTATCTATTCTAATGTAATTGCGTTTACAGGACATGAGTTGGCAGCGTCTTTTGCATCAGCAATTTGTGAATTTAGTATTTTTTCGTCTATTGCCTTAGCTTTTCCATCATCGTCCATAAAAAACACCTCTGAACAAATCGAAGTACATAGTCCGCAGCCTATACAGGAATCCTTATCTACACATGCCTTCATATTGTACACCTCCAAAATAATATATTACTGAGATTTCTAAGCATTTATTATTATAATGAAGCTCCACTTTAAAAGCAGTGATTCAAATCACGATTAATTATAAAGGGTGAAGCCCTTCAACTTTCAACTATTACATTTTATATAATGTATTTAATTTCCTTATTGTTAAATAGCTGCTCTATATCTTTTCTAAAAAACTCTTTTATGTCTTCCATGCTTTCTTTAGGATATACATATTTTCCGTAACCAAATTGACCAAACTTAAACTTACGCTCTTCATCTGACATAGGAAGCTTAGTTTCAGGAAAAATTTCAAGAATTCTATTTTTTGCTACTGTAGTATATCGGTGTGATATTACTTCAAAAGTTATTGGAAACATCAAATCATCTGGAAGCTTCCTTTTTAGTTCAAGCAACAAATCATGATATTCTTCCTTCCAATTAGGGTATATAAATACAGGCGCAATTAAAAAACCCGTTAAATATCCTGCTTCTGCAGTCTTCATACTTGCTTCAATTCTTTTATCTCTTGAAGCTGTTATATGTTCATACTGATTTATGATAAATGAGGTATTAATACTAAATCTTATTTCTGTATGTCCATTGTGTTCTACATTTAAAAGTGAATCTACATCATTATATTTTGTTACAAATCTAAATCTCCCCTTTTCGCTATTGCCAAAAAACTCTATAGTTTTTTGCAATGAATGTGTATAGGGTTCTAACGGTAACGGATCAGAAGTTGCTGAGCCTTCAAACATAGTAATATCGGGAAGCCTCTCATTAATATACTTTTCGGTCTTATCAAGAATATCATCTATATTAACGTGAACTCGTACAAATGGCTTATCCCCAAGTTGTGTATTCAAATAGCAGTATTCACACTGTCCCATGCAACCCGATACCAACGGGAGCTGGTAATGAGCTGAAGGCTTACATGCTTGAAATTTTAGGCTTTTCTTAGTTCCTACAACTAAAGTTCTCTTTCCTTCTCTATATTGTGAAAATAAGTCATCCCCTGGAATATGTTCCTTATATTTATTAGAATTCAAATATATAATTTCTATATTTGCATTATCCTTAAATTTATTAAGAATCTCTTGTGCCATTTTATACTTTAACGAATCCTTCTCAAATATAATTCTCTTAGGTATAAACATATCACTAATTTTGCTCTCCTTTTTATAATTTATCATGATTATTATTACAAAACCCTATAAATAGTATACTAAGTATTTATTTTATAGATTTATAAGCAGGTTATAATATAAAAAAATGGTTGACACTCTGCCAGTATATGTAATATATTATAAGTGTACTATATAAACTAATACACATAATACATTATTATTATTTTATTTGAAAGGAGCTGATGGCTTGTTCAATATCGATGCTCGAAGCAGCACTCCAATATACGAACAGATTATAAACGCTGTAAAAGAAAGCATTATAAAAGGAATACTCATGCCTGGAGATAAGCTTCCGTCCGTAAGAGAGCTTGCTTCCATGCTTACAACAAATCCAAATACAGTCAGCAAAGCTTACAGTGAATTAGAACGAATGAAGATAATAGAAACCTTAAGAGGTAAAGGCACTTTCGTAGCTATAGATTATAAGCCCAAATTGGAGGAGGATAAAATGGCTAAGTTGAAAGAAGACTTGAAGAAGCTTTTAATGGATGCACACTATATGGGAATTAAAAAGGGAGATATTAAAAAGATTATGGATGAGCTTTATGGGGAGCTATTAGGAGATAGTGAAGGGGGAGATAATAATGAATAAGTATTTTAATAAAGCTCTGTTTTATACTGAAAAGAAGAATATACTTGCCTCTATGTCTGCTTACGGAATATGCTATGCTATAGCATTGCTTCAGTTTTCAGGAAACTTTTTCGCTCTAAAGAGAATATCTAAACTTTCAAATATTACTGATTATACAACTCCAGCCTACACACTAAACTTTATGTACTTTTTCTTCTTTGCCTTTTGCATAACTACCGTAGTTTATTCCTATATGGAGAAGGATAAAAAGTACTACTTTATGCTTACTCAGCCTTACTCCAGAACCTCCATTATAGTCACAAAAACCATAAGTTTTATAATAAGTATTATTGTTCCAGCTGTTATCTATGGAGTAATTTCTTTCTTAATATTAGCCTTTAATAAAAACTATCTAGGCTCCAATTTCGGAAAACTATCAGTTGAACTATTTTTAAAGCTTTTTTCAATAATAGCAATCTTAGTTTTACTCTCAACACTGCTTCAATTATTTCAAATGGTTTTTGGAAAAATGATAGTCGGAGTAATATTTCCTGTTATATATGTTTGTATGATTTTTCTTAACTTGAGTCTTATGAAAAACTTTGTAAGCAAAAATATTAATGGATTAAGAACTGCCATAGAATATATTAACATCTTTCTGTTTTCACCTGGAAATTTACAAGTTGGAGAAAAAAGCTTCAGTACTCTTAGTTTTTCAACAATTAACTATATAGATAAATGCTACTTTTTAACTTCCATTATACTTCTGTTGATATCAGCTATACTTGTATATGCAGCCGTAAAGCTTAATTCAAAGATTAAAGCTGAAAACACCTCTGATATATTCATGTTTAGATTTAGTGAAGTTATTTTCAAAGTCATTTTCTCCTTAACCTTCACTATTATCGGAAGCTTAATTATATCTGGACTACTTTATTATTTATACTCTGCGGTCCTTGGAATGAATTACTCAACCTATCTTATGAACAATTACGGTATTCAAGGCAAGGAAAGCATTGAGCATAATTTATATTTAGTTCTCGATATTTTATGGATACCTATGTTTGTTTTTATATATAAGTTGTTTAGTAAAATAATGAATGGAAGGAGGATTCAGTAATGCTTCAGGTAATTAATGTTTCAAAGAGCTTTTCTGGCAAGGAGGCTATAAAGAATATAAACTTAGAAGTTAAAAAAGGAACTATAATGGGACTTGTAGGGCCAAATGGTGCAGGAAAATCTACTCTTCTTCGAACTATAGTTGATATCTACGACCCTGACTGTGGAAAGATACAGGTCAATGGCTATGATATAAAGGATAATTTTGAACTGAAACAAGCTATTGGCTATGTGGCAGATAGAAATGATTTTTTTAACTCATATAAAATAAATGATATAGTTAAATATTATAAATTTGCTTACAAAAACTTTGATATAGACAAATTTTATGAATTAAATGCAGTCTTTGAAATACCTCTTAATAAAAAACTTTCAAAACTGTCAAAGGGTAATGCTTCAAGAGTAGCTTTCATGTTTTCTATGAGCTTAGCACCTGAACTCTTAGTACTTGATGAACCTACTTCCGGTCTTGACCCGATAGTAAAGAGAAAATTTCTACAGCTTTTAGTAGAGGACGTATCTGAAAGAGGAACAACAGTTGTAATCTCCTCTCATAACCTAAGCGATCTCGAAAGCATATGTGATCAGGTAGTTTTCTTAAACGATGGCGAAATATTAAAAGACAATACTCTCGACAATCTAAAAACCTCTATGAAAAAACTTCAAATAATATTTAAAGATACCGCCCCTTCCGGCTTTGAATGCTGGCCTGAATTTATAAATGTAACTAAACTTGGCCGAAGCTACAATATAGTTACTGATAATTACAGCGAAGAGCTTCTTGCTAAACTCAAAGATAATGGAGCTTTATTTATAGAAGAGCTAAATTTAACCCTGGAAGATATGCTCATTCTTGCAGTTGAAAAATAAACAAACCCTCCAAGGCATTTGTACCTTGGAGGGTTTGTTTATTTAATCTCTGGCCCAACCCAAAGACTTTTCTTTAAATTGATTGTTCCATCTCTTTTGAATATTACACCTTCTGATTGTAAAATTTCTCTTTGAAGCTCCCTTGAACCAAAGACGTAACCTGGTGACATTTCTCCAAGCCTGTTTACAACTCTGTGGCAAGGAAGTTTTAAATCAGATGGAACTGCTCTCATGGCCCATCCAACTACTCTTGCATTTGATTTTTCACCTAGTATTTCAGCGATCTGCCCATAGGTAGCTACTTTTCCTTGCGGTATTTGAGCTACTATTTCATAAACCCTTAAGAAAAAATCCTTCATCCTGTATTCTCCTGTATTTAATACCACTATATAAAAAATAGTAGGCCCAAAACTAAATTGGAATCTACTATTTTTCATTATATTATATCAAATTTTATGGGTGATAAACATACTTATTTTTAATCTATACTTTTTAACTTCCATGTAATGCTTTGATAATCACCCTGCAGCTCTGGAATGCCTATTCCCGCGTACATTAATTGCTCTCCGCTATAAGTTTTATTGCTGCCAGTAACAGTATACATTTTATCAGTATCTAGTCCCCTTAATTTTAACCTTGAAATTGGCCCATTAGGTGCCGCAAGGACTCTAAAGTATGCTGCAAAAGCTTCTGTTTTGTCCTCTGACACAATAATCCAGGCAGTTTCATTTCCTTCAAAAGGACTCATTAATCTATATAAGCTTCCAAACTGAATTAGCTCTCTCAATTCTTTATACTGATCTATCTGCAATCTGACTGTTTTCTTCTCCTCATCATTAAACTTAGTAAGATCAAGCTCATATCCAAAGTTGCCGGACATAGCTACATCTCCCCTCATTTTGAGAGAAGTATTTCTATGAACCTGGTGGTTAGGTACCGCGGATACATGAGCCCCCATTGTACTTAAAGGATAAACAATACTTGTTCCGTATTGTATTTTCAATCTCTCTACTGCATCAGTATCATCGCTGGTCCAAGTCTGAGGCATATAATAAAGCATTCCCGGATCAAAACGACCTCCGCCTCCTGAGCAGCTTTCAAATAATACATTTGAAAAGTCTTTAGTTATCTTATCAAGTATTTTATAAAGACCTAATATATATCTATGAGCAGTTTCTCTTTGCCTTTCTGCGCTCAGACAAGCTGAACCTATTTCAGTCATATTTCTATTCATATCCCACTTTACATAGCTTATGGGAACTGTTCTTAAAATATTGGATACAGCTTCAATAATGTAATTGCAGACATCTTCTCTTGTTAAATCAAGAACAAGCTGATTTCTTCCCTCTGAACGCCTCCTATTTGGTACATGCAAGCACCATTCCGGATGAGCTCTATATAAATCACTATCCGGTGATACCATCTCAGGCTCAAACCATAGGCCAAATTTAAGTCCAATATTATTAACCCGCTTTGCTAAATCCTCAAGACCTTTTGGAAGTTTTCTAGCATCTGCCACCCAATCTCCTAATGAACTGTTATCACTATTTCTTCTTCCAAACCAGCCGTCATCCAATACAAAAAGTTCAATCCCAAGCTCTTTTCCTGTCTTGGCTATATTCTCTATTTTCTCAGCACTAAAATTAAAGTATGTTGCTTCCCAATTGTTCACTAAAACTGGTCTTATTTCATCCCTAAATTTTCCTCTGCATAGTCTCGTACGATAAAGCTTATGGTAGGTTCTTGACATGCCCCCTATGCCTTCATTTGAATATACCATTACTGCTTCAGGTGTTTGAAAGCTATCTGAAGGCTCTAAAACCCATATAAAATCAAAGGGATTTATTCCAATAGATACTCTTGTTGTACTATACTGATCAACTTCCGCCTGAGCTAGAAAATTACCACTGTAAACCAAACTAAAGCCATATACATCACCTTGTTCTTCTGCAGCATCCTTGCTTAATAATGCAATAAAAGGATTATGATTGTGGCTGCTTGAGCCTCTTCTGCTCTCCACTGATTGGCTTCCTTTTAAAAGAGGTCTTCTCTCAACATGTCTTTCCCGTGCCCAAGAACCATAAAGATGCATAAAGTCATAGTTTTCGTTATTAAAGTCTATGCTCATGCTCAAAGCACGAAGAAGCTTCAACTTGCTTTCTCCATTATTTATAAACCTAACACTTCTTGTAATTACATTATAATTTTCATAAACAGTATAAGATAATACAGCTCTAAGCCCTATTACTTCATCAAACATTTCTATTTCCAAAGTTTCTGCCTCTTCTTCGCTCTCAACATAAGTAGCAGGAAGTCCTTTTAGTTGTGGCTTGCCTTTTATAATTCTGTGATTCTCATATCTTAAATCTGTTATTGTTGAACCATTTTCAAGCTGCACTGAATATGCCGGAGTACGAAAATCTGTATCTCCATAGGATGGATATTCCTGAGGCAGAGTGTCCAGAGATAATGCTTTATTTTCTGGATTTGGATTTGCTGAAAAGGAGCATCTCTCTCTAAGTACTAATAAATCTTCTGCATTTATATTTTTTATCTTTCTTCCCCAATATAAATGTGCCAGATAACCTTCTTTAAGCACCTGCATTATATAGCTTGTATTTCCTGCCTGAAGATGAAAAACCTTATTTTCGCTATTATAAATAATACTCATATATTATTCTTCCCTTTCTTATATAGTCAAAGAACTGCTGACATAGTATGCTCGTCAGCAGTCAAAAATTTATTATCTTCCTATTGTAAATTCAAAGTGCATATCCTTTGAAGAATCAATAAGATATTCTTTATGCACCGGAGCACCCCAACTGTCGTCTCCTCCTACACCCATCTGTTTTCCTGCTATAGTCACTACTGTATAGTGTACCTTAGGAAGTTCATAATGATGAAGAGCATTTTGAAGTTCAAAGGCAGTATATGGTGATACTCCTAATTCAAACGGAGCACCCGAAGCAGTGAACTTAAGCTCAAATCCCTCTTTAGTCCTTACTTTTGCCCATCTTACTCCTGTATGATTTCCGCTTTCCTGCGGCTTTGCATATTTTGAAACATTTTCAATTACTGACTTTTCAAAGATGCCTAAACATGCCCCATGCTTTCTATCACTGTAGTTTTCTTCAGGTCCCATTCCATACCATTCAAAACTATCAAAGTCAGCAGAAAGCTTAATTGCAAGACCAAATATAGGAAGCTCCGGCAAGCCTTCTACACCCTTGTAATCGCAGCTTACTTTAATTTCTCCGTTTCCGTAAACAGTATAGTCTACAGTTGCCTGTGTTTGAGGTATTGTAGGTAAAGTATAAGTATATTTTACAGTAATACTGAAATCATCTTCTGTTACTTCAACATTTGTACAGCGCTGGAACATACTGGCCTGAAGCCACTGGCCACATCTGAAGCCTTGACCGTTTCCTTTGTCATTATCAGTCATTGCTCTCCAATATATCGGTATTGGAGCACGTGTAATAACCTCTTTACCGCCATATCTTAAAGATACAATCCCGCCTTCCTGCTTTGAGAATAAAACACTGAAATCTTTAGTCTTAACTCCAATGTTAATATCTCCATATATAACCTCAGGTTTTTCTTGCTTACTCGGAACTGCATTTTCTTCTACACTATATACAAACTGACCATATGCAACAGCATAACCCCTGTCTGCCCATAAAACATCCTCTTTTAGTTTAAAGGCAGCATTAACTGAATACTCTCCTGCTTTAAGAGTTTCAGGCAAATTGAATTTAACGTATTGCTTTTCAAGAACTTTTATATTAACTTCAATAATATCCTTAAAAATCTCCCTTCCTTCAAACTCAAGGGTATATTCCAAATAATATTCAGAGGTATCTATAAATAAATTCTGGTTATCAACTAACACTCCATTTTGATCTACAGTAAGCTTTATGTTTTGGTAAAGTCTTCTTACTTCCTGAGCCTTAGGCGAAACTGTTCTATCAGCATATACTATTCCATTGCCGCAGAAGTTATAATCTGTTGGTCTGTCATCAAAGTCTCCGCCATAAGCCAAGAATTCTTTACTGTACCTATCCTTCTTAACTACAAACTGATCAATATAGTCCCAAATAAAGCCTCCTTGATACATATCATATTTATCTTCAAGCTCTACATACTTATGCATTGCTCCACAGGAATTCCCCATAGCATGCATATATTCGCAGCTTATATAGGGCTTTTCTGGATTTTCATTTAGATATTTTTCAATATCAGCAACTTTCGCATACATTCTGCTTTCCATATCGCTTGTAGCATTAAATCTTCTATCATTAAATACTCCTTCATAATGAACCAACCTTGAGGGATCCTTCATTCTAAAATATTCAGACATTCTAAAGATATTTTCTCCTCCAAAGGACTCATTTCCACAAGACCATATTAAAATTGACGGATGGTTTTTGTCTCTTTCAAGCATAGAAGCAGCTCTATCCAAAACAATATCACGCCACTCCATCTTGCTGTCCGGAATAACCCAATCCGGCTTAACAGCGCCCATCTTCTGCCATGATCCATGAGTTTCTAAGTTTGTTTCATCTATTAAGTATATGCCATATTCATCGCAAAGCTCATACCAATAGCTTTGATTTGGATAGTGACTTGTTCTAACTGCGTTTATATTGTGCTGCTTAAGGAATTTAATATCCCAAAGCATATCTTCCTTGGTTATGGCTCTTCCCTTTCTGCAGTTAAACTCATGTCTGTTTATTCCTTTAAAAATTATTCTCTTGCCATTTAGGTACATAACCTTATTAAGCATCTCAAATTTTCTAAAACCAATCTTTTGGGGAATTATTTCTATAGTATTCCCAGCATCATCTTTAACAAAAATATAAAGATTATAAAGATAAGGTCTTTCAGCACTCCAAAGTTCAACATTATTTACTTGTAATCGAAGTGTCATAAAATCTGCAGTAGTTTCAGAAACTTCTGCTGCTGTAACCCCATTTTTATCAATAAGTGCTAAGCTAATATTAGCATCTAAATTTCCAACTAATTTAAGTTCAAGATCAAGCAAGGCATTCTTATATTCTTTGTCTAAGTCAGTCTTTACAAATATGTCCTGCACGTGTGTTTTAGGAATGGAATATAAATATACATCTCTGAAGATGCCTGAGAATCTCCAAAAGTCCTGATCTTCAAGCCATGCTCCTGTAGACCTTTTATAAACCTCAACAGCCAGCTTGTTCTCGCCTTCTTTAATATATGAAGTTAAATCAAACTCAGAGGGTGTAAAACTATCTTCACTATAGCCTACAAACTCTCCATTGAGCCAAACATAGAATGCATTTTCTATTCCTTGAAAGGATACATACAAAGGACTATTTTTAAGTTCTTCCTTCAAAGTAAAATACTTTACATAACTGCCCACAGGATTATACTCTTCAGATATATGAGGCGGCCTTAAAAAGCTGTGCCCATCCCAAGGATACATAGTATTTATATACTGTGGTTTATCATAACCCTGAAGCTGAATATGCCCTGGAACAGTTATGTCCTTCCAACAGCTGCAGTCAAACTCTAATTTATAAAAATCACTAACCCTTGAACTTTGATTAATAGCAAAGCTAAACTTCCAATTACCGTTTAGACTTTGTCTTAAGGTCATTTCTTCATTTTTTGCTTCTTCTTCACTTAAATAGTACTTGTGGTCTGAATGAGGTTCTAATCTATTCACTTTAAAAACTGAAGGATTTGAAAGCCATTCAAGGCTTGGGTTTTTATAGTTCATTTTAATTCCTCCTTTTAGCCGAAACACTGGGTAGTTTAGAGTGCTCGTTTCCCCAGGGCACGGGGTAACTTAAGACATTCGCTTCGCTCATAAGTTACCCACCAAAGTTCATTGAGAACTTTGGCCTCGCAAACTACCCGTACAAGGTCATTTAGTCCTTGTACCTCCTTTTAATTGTAAATAAAGAGTTAATAATTAGATTTTACTACTTAACTACTAACTCTTAATTGTATTATATAAAGTTCTAATTATTATCCTTTAACCGAGCCCAGCATACCTTCAACAAATTGTTTTTGCATTAAGAAAAATACCAGAGCTGTAGGCAGAGTTGTAATAACAATTCCTGCCATTATCATTCCGTAATCTGGTGTGTAAGAGGAACTCATGGTAGAAATTATCAGCGGCGCTGTTCTTTTACTTGCAGTTTGCAGGGTTATAAGAGGCCACATATAGTTGTTCCAGCTACTCATAAAGGTAATAATAGCTGCAGCTGCATAGGTAGACTTCATTGTTGGAACATAGATTCTTGTAAAGAGCTGCAATTCGCTTAATCCATCAATTCGTCCAGCCTCCAGCAAGTCCTTTGGAAAGGACTTAGTATTCTGTCTAAAGAAGAATATTAGGAATGCTGTAGCTATACTTGGAATTATAACTGAAGCAGTTGTATTTAGTCCAAATATCTTAAAGTTTCTAAACATCCTAAACAGAGGTACCATAAGTGATGCAAAAGGCACCATCATAGACAAAAGCAAAATACTGAATATCCTGTCTCTAACTTTGTTTCTGTAAATTTCAAAACCGTATCCTGCCAATGAAGATACAACCAAAGCTATTACTGTAGTTATTACTGAAATTTTTGCTGAATTAACTAAGGAATTAGCAAAGTGAAGGTTATTTGTAAAAAGATTTCTCATATTTTCAAATAAATGTGTACCTGGAATCAAAGAACCTTTAGTAACCTCTACAGATTTGTTAGTCATACTTATAATCATCCACAAAAATGGAAAAATGGAAATCAGAGAAGCTATAGATAAAAATATATATTTAAATGCATTTGTTGTCTTTTTCATTTATTATCACCTGCCACTTTAAATTGAATTAGTGATAATATAACAATCATAGCTACGATAGTATAGGAAACTGCCGCTGCATACCCAAAGTTAGGAGTATATTTAAAGCTTAGATTGTATATATATTGTGATATTGTAGTGGAAGCATTTCCTGGTCCGCCTCCTGTTATATTCATAACTTCATCAAAGAGCTGAAGGGTTCCTGAGGTTGAAGTTATTGTTGTAAACAAAATAATAGGCTTTAATAAAGGTAAAGTAATGTTAAAAAATTGCTTTGTTGCTGAAGCACCATCTATTTCGGCTGCTTCATAAATTGATGGGTCTATATTTTGAAGACCTGCTAAATAAAATATCATATTATAACCTGTCCAACGCCAAGTTATTGCAATTATAATTGTGACCTTAGCCCAGAAAGGACTAGTCATCCAATTTATAGGTGAAGAAATTAAATGTAAATTCATAAACAGCTTATTCATAAGTCCATCATTAGCAAATAAGCTTTTAAATATTACTGAATAAGCAACCAAGGAAGTTATACAAGGTAAAAAGATAGCGGTTCTGAAGAATCCCTTTCCTTTAAGATTCTTATCATTTAATAGTACTGATATAAATAAAGCCAGTAAAATCATAATAGGTACTTGAACTACTAAATAGATCAAAGTATTAAAAACTGCTTTTTTAAAGGTTTCATCAGTTAAAAGTCTTTTATAATTACTTAGGCCTACGAATTTGAGATTATTACCAGCACCTGATTTTAAGGAGGTAATAAACGCTTGTATCATAGGATAAAAAACAAAGGTGATTATTAAAATTATACTTGCTACTGTAAAACACCAGCCAATTATATTTTGCTTTCTCTCTAAGGTGCCTTTTTTATTAATACTCAAAGCTCTCCCCCCTTGCTAGAATTTATTAACTAGCAATTAAACATATCTAGATGATTTAATTAGTAAATCGCTATTTGATAACATTCGGAATACAAATAGCGATTTACCTTAAAACTTATGCTTAGTGATTAGCTACTGCAGCTTCAGCTTGTTTTTGTGCATCTTTTAGAGATGCATCCATATCTGCATTTTTGCTAACTATATTTTGTACTGCACCTGATAAAATGTCTTCTATATTGTAAGTGCTTGTTCCGTAGTTAACAGAAGGTATTTTTGATGACCAAGTTGCAAAGTCTTGTAATACTTTTTGTCCACCGTAGAAATCTACTGCTTTATTGTAATTGTCAGTACTTGAAGCAGCCTTTAATGTGCTTACAAGATTAATTTTTTGTGATAGTGTATTCATAAGATCCTTACTGCTTCCAAAGGTTTTAGCAAGGAAGTCTGCTGCTAAGTTCGAATCTCCAACCTTGTTTAATACATACCAGCTTGAACCTCCAAGGTTAGAAGCGTTTACTGAGCTTGATACTGTGCTTAATCTAGGAATTGCAGTTACAGCCCATTTTCCACTTTGGTCTTGTGCTTTCATTACAGAACTTGAAATCCAGCAGCCTGTAGGAACAGATGCAACATCACCCTTTTGGAAAGCTCCAACAAAGTTATCCCATCCTGTAATTGGCTTTACAATACCAGAATCCATAAGAGCCTTCCAAGTCTTTATAGACTCTTTAAGTGCTTGGTTATCAGCAAGATCTACAGTTTTTCCATCATCTTTAACATACCACTTTCCAGCTGATTGAAGCATAACTCTTATAAGTCCTAAATCACTTGGATCTAGTGTAAGCATTTGCTTTCCTGTCTTAGCTTTAACTGCTTTACCAATCTCAATAAATTTATCCCATGTTAAATTGTTCATATCCTCTTTCTTGTAGCCAGCCTGTTCAATTAAATCAGTTCTATAAAATAAAGCTGTTACTCCACTGTCAAAAGGAAGTCCATATAATTTTCCATTTAAGCTGTTAGACTTAATCTTATAATCCATAAAGTCTGAATTATTTACTTTACCTGAAATATCCTTAAATGCATCAGGGTATGAATTTAAAAAGTTTTGTGCTCTATAATCTTCTACTAAAACTATATTAGGCAAACCTTCTGTAGAATTTGCACTTAAATTTGTATTTAATTTTTGTACTATATCATTTTGTGCCATTTCTACTACTTCTACATCAACATCTTTATTTTCTTTTTGATATATTGCTTTTGCCTCATTAGCAGCAACTATATTAAAAGTTCCATCCCATGCCCAAATTACTAGTTTCTTTTTTCCTCCGTCTGCAGGAGCCTTGGTATTATCAGCTGTAGTTTTTCCGCAAGCTGCGAGTCCTAAAGTCATAACCGCACTTAGCGCAAGAGCCATTATTTTTTTTGAGTTCATTTTTATTTTCCCCCTCTAAAAATCTTTTCTGAAACGCTTTACATTGTTTCTAAATATATTGTAGCTAATATTTTAAAAATTTTATAAGAATATATTTGTATTAATTTGTTCAATTTTAATATGATTTTTTTAAACTTATTCTGAAAATTTGTATTTTTTTAAGATTATAAAAATATTTTTGTATACCTTTTCATAGCTGTTGTAAATTTTACTTTAATTGCATATTATTAAGCTTTAATTTATAATTATTATAATAATCATAACTATTATTTGTTTAATCATACAAATTTAATGTCAACTTTAATTATAAACTATTAATCTAAAAGGATCTGATATTATTGGACAACTTGTGCAAAATTTTAATAGTAGATGACGAGTATCTGCTACGACAGGGAATAAAGCATCTTGTAGATTGGGAAAAAGAAGGCTTTACCATTGTTGGAGAAGCTTCTAATGGAAAAGAAGCCTTAGGCCTAATTGAGACTCTTAAGCCTCATATAATTCTTTCTGATATAGTTATGCCAGTTATGGATGGCCTAGAGCTCGTAAAATATGTTAAAGAAAACTATCCGCAAATACAAATAGTAATTTTAAGCGGCTACAGCGACTTTAATTATGTAAAAGGAACTTTTAAACTAGGTGTAAACGATTATATACTAAAGCCAAAGCTTAATCCTGATGAGATGCTCACGCTTCTGAAAAATATAGCCTTAAATATTCCAAACCTGACTATTTCAACAAATGGAATTAAGCCTAATATTGTAAACGAGTTAAATAAACTTATTTCTGGATTTGCCTACAGCCTTACATCCTCTGAGGTTTCCGAAGCTTTTCCTTGTGATAGTTTTCTGCTTCTAGGTACAGATATAAAAAAAATATGTGGTAAAGATTCCGAAAATATTTCAAGGTTAAAGCATTTACTTTTAAAAAGAATAAAACTCGCCTTAAATAACTTTACTTATTATGAACTAGATACGACAAAAGATTTCTTTGTAATTTTAATTAATTTTAATAACAAAGATTATTCTCAAATTTTAAAGTGCTTAGATAATATTCTTACAGCCCTTATCCACGAGTACCCGGATATCTATTTTGCTGTAAGCAGCAACTTTACTTCCTTAACTAATCTTAAAGATATTTATAATAATTTCAAATTACTATTAGGCTATAAATTTTTCTTAAAGAATGAAGTTCTCATATTACAGCATGAACTTTCTAATAAACGGTATAAGCAAAAATTTGATTTCAAATATTATTCTGAAATGCTCTATTCATTAAATATAGCTTCAGCTCTAAATTATTTGCAGCAATACATTGAGAACTGCATAACTCAATGCAGCGCAGACGAGTTTGAATTAAAGACACTATTTCAAAATGCATTTTACAACATAATAAATATTTTAGACGAACTTAACTTTGATATAGAAGAAATTAGTCGTTCAAAAATAGAGTATTTCCAAAAAATCGATAATTCAAAATATGCCGATGAACTTTTAAATTTACTAGAAAAGATCAAAGAAGATATAACCGAAGCCTTAAATAGCAAAGAGCTTCCTATTAATGATGAAATAATCAGTAAGATTACTCAATATATTTTAGGTCATTATAGTGAACAGCTGTCGCTAAAAGATATTGCAGATAAATTTCATTTTAATTACTATTACCTTTCTTCTTATTTTAGTTCTCACATAACTGAAGGTTTTAGTGAGTATCTTAACAAAATTCGTGTTGAAAAGGCACTTGAACTTTTAAAAAATGAGGATATCCCTGTTTCTGAAGTGAGTTATCTTGTAGGTTACTCAGATCACAGTTACTTTTGCAAGGTATTTAAGAAATTCACAAAAGTAACTCCAAGTAAATTCAGAAAAAATATTATGAGCAATAAAAGAGGCACTTATGAATAAATTAATTAATAGATTTAAATCTCTAAGTTTATTTTTCAAATTAACCTTGATTATCCTTATCAGCAGCATAGCTATTTCTGCCATTACTGCTTTTTCTGTAATGAACATATCACGAAAGCTTTTTATTGGCAATTTTACAATAACAAACAATAAAATTTTAAGACAAATACAGGATAGTTCTGCTGATTTAAATGACAAGCTTATTACTGTAATGAACACTGTTAATAATAGTTGGGCATTTAGAAAGTATCTTACTAATAACTCCGGAAGTACTATAGAGCAAGCAACAACAATATATAATATGAAACAGCATTTAAAACCGCTCGATGCAGTTTTAGATCCAGTAAACATTGATTTTGTAGTTTTAGGTACCAATAACTATACCTATACAAGAAGTTCAGCCTTAATAACCTCCTCCAAAGATGCTATAAGAAACGATAAAATAACAAGATATGCTTTAGAAAATCCTGACAGACTTTTATATCAATACAGAAGTTCAGGCTTTACAAGTTCAACAGAAAATAATAACGTTATTATAGCTACAAAGGTATTGCAGGATAAAAATACAAATGAGCAGTTTGGAATACTGTATATATTAATAAATGAAAATGTGTTTAGCAAGTTTTATTCTAACTTTCCTACAAAAGGCAACGATATTTTTTTAATGTCCTATGACGGTACTATTGTTTCCTCAAATAATAAAGGTTTAATAGGCAAGAAGGATGCCAGCCTACTTGATGCGGCTAAAAAGATAGATAATGAAACAGTTAAATATATAAATATAAAATCAAATAACAGAGATTATACTGTAATGTCTCGCTATATGCCTATTTATAATCTTTACTTAATTAACCGCGTTGATACAAAAACTGCTTTAGACGATATGTATAATATCAATGAAATTACTGTTATATGCGCTCTGATAATCTTAATTTCTGTTATTGTCTTATTTTTTATTACTAGAAAAACCACTAAACCTCTAAGAATATTGGTAAAGCAAATGTCAAAGGTAGCAGAAGGAAACTTCAAAAATCATATAGACCTCCAAGGTGGCTATGAAATAGAACAGCTGAGTAAATCTTATAATATCATGCTAGATGATATTAACGACTATGTGGAAAAGCTTCTTATAGCTCAAAAAAAGCAGCGCCAAGCAGAATTAGCAGCTCTTCAAATGCAGATTAATCCTCATTTTATTTATAATACCTTAGCTTCAATTAAATTTCTTGTTTTTAAAGGGGATAAGGAGAATACAAGTGAAACAATAGATGCTTTTATTTCATTGCTTCAAAATACTATTAGTAACACAAGTGAAACCATAACAGTTGAACAGGAAATCGATAATCTTAAACATTATGTTTTTATTAATGAAATGAGATATGGTGATAATATTAAAACAAGTTTCCATGTAATGCCGCAGTGCACTAAATATAAGCTGCCAAAACTCATTCTTCAGCCCTTTATAGAAAATGCTTTCTTTCATGCATTTACCGATGGCAATGATGGCCGAATCCATGTTTTTATTTCTGAAAAAAACAATAATTTATTCTGTGAAATTATTGATAATGGAACAGGTATGGAGGAAAAACAAATATCAGAACTTTATTCTTCCACTCCATCAAAAAGCGAACACTTTACCGGAATAGGCATCAGAAATGTTGATGATAGAATTAAAATGCTTTACGGCCTTGAATATGGAGTAACTATAAATAGCAAGTCCGGAGTTGGAACAACAATAAATGTTAACTTGCCTCTAATAAAAGTATAACTTTATTTTTAACATTAGCAAAAAGCAGCCAGTATCACACTAGCTGCTTTTATAAATTGCTAAAATTCAAAACAAATATAACTTAAAGTACCAAATTCATAGCTTTTATGAAGAAGCTTTGGCAGCTTATCTTCCTGTCCACTTCCCATAGCTATAAATAAAGGAACCAAATGCTCTTCTCTTGGAACAGCCTTCTTTGCATTTGGTGCAAGTTCCCTATATTTAAATAGCGCCTCTAAATCATTTTTCTCTACTTTATCAATAAGCCAATTGTCAAACTCCTCAGCCCATTTTTCAACCCCTACAGCCTCCCAGTTAATAGTTCTCAAATTGTGAACTGTAGAGCCGCTTCCTATAACAAGGATATCTTGCTCATTAAGCTTATTAATTGCTTTTCCTATTTCATATTGTCTTTCCATTGAAAGATATGGATTTACAGAAATCTGCACAACTGGAATATCAGCTTCAGGATACATCAGATGAAGGATAACCCAAGCACCATGGTCTAAGCCTCTCTTAATATCAAACTTACTTTCTATATTATAATTTTTAAGCATTCCTTGAAGTTTTGAAGCTAATTCGGTTGATCCCTTTGCAGGATATTTCATTGAATAAAGCTCTTTAGGAAATCCATAAAAATCATAAATCATATCATAAGTGCCTTCTACAGAAGATATAGTAGTAATTTCTTCTTCAAAATGTGCTGTAAAAATGACTATCGCTTTTGGTTTAATACTCTTGCCCAAGTTTTTTAAAAAACTTGTGTATTGATTATCCTCTATCGCAAGAGTTGGTCCTCCGTGACAAACAAAAATTGAAGGTACCATATTCTCATCTCCCCTAAAATCTCTTAGCTGCTTCCTTAGCTCTTGCTATTCCATCATTTTTTATGCTCTCAGCCTTATCTGGTGTAGCAGCCATTCCTTCTACTATTATTGATTCTTTATCAGTAATGCCTATAAAACTTAAAACGGCATTTATATATTTATCTCCCATTTCAACAGCAGCTGCGGGACCTTCAGAATATATTCCTCCTCTTGCCTGAATATGAACAGCCTTTTTACCTCCTAATAATCCCACTGGACCATTTTCTGTATACTTGAAGGTTTTGCCTGCAATACATATATTATCAATATAGGCCTTCATCATTGGAGGAACAGAAAAGTTCCAAAGAGGTGTAACAAAAACATATTTATCAGCAGATAAGAACTGCTCTAATATTTCGTTCATAACTGATACCTTGTGCTGTTCTTCTGAGGTTAATTCACCAAAGGAAAGTCCTTGGCCAAATTTACCCCAGGCACTAAAAACAACTTCATCTATAAACGGAACTTCCATATCATATACATCTACATTAACAATTTCATCATTAGGATTTAATTCCTTATAAGTATTTAAAAAAGCGTCTCCTAGAGTTAAGCTGAAAGATTGCTCTTTAGCTTTTGGGTTTGCAGTAATATATAGTACTTTTGACATTTTATCTTCTCCTTTTTGTTCTTCTCTATTTTTCAACTAAGCACTTGTACATTTATAGTAATAGTAATTTAAATAGTTTTTATACATCACATGTCATAACTTATAGTTACTTAGTTATCTTATGTAACTATAATACATCATTTTAATTACTTTTGTCAAGTATATATAATAAAATAATTGAAAATAATTTTCAATTGACTTCTATAGTGAATAGTCTTAAACTATTATTGATAATGATTTTCAGCTATTGGAGGATGATTAATATGTTTCAAAGCGGATTACTATCTTTTAGAGAGGTTTTAGAAGCTGTATTAGTAATTGGAATTATGTTAACTTATTTATCACAAAATAATAAGAAAAACCTATCTAAGTTTGTTTATTTAGGAGGAATACTTGGCTTAGTAGTAAGCTTAATAGGTGGATTTATAGGCTTTAGTGAGGCAAAAGAGCTTGAAGATGGTAGTGAAGCAATTTTTGAAGGTATTATGATGCTAGTAGCTTCAGGACTAATTGCTTATTTTGTAGTCTGGATGTCAAATCAAAACAAGAATATATCTTCTGGCATAAAAAGCAGTGTTGATAAAAACTCTACTGGCTTTGGACTCTTTATTTTAGCTTTCTTATCTGTATTTAGAGAAGGAATTGAGCTTGTGGCATTTATTCTAAGTAAATTAAGTGAAAGTGCTTCAGATGTAGCTCTAGGAACTGGAATTGGGCTAGTGCTTGCAATATCAGTTGGCTATATTATTTTTAAAACTTCAGTAAAATTAAACTTAAAGATAGTTTTTAAAATTTTAGGCCTGGTATTAATATTTATTGGTGCTGAGCTATTTGGAGAATCCCTAGTAAAGCTCATACCTTTAGCTAATGAGAGTCTCGAAGAAATAGCAGCTATATTATTTGGCGGAATTTCTTTACTATACTTTTTAAAAAGTGATATAAGTAAATATATTAAAAAGAACAATTAAGTTATAAACACTAAATAAAAAAACTTCCTCTGTTTAGTCTCAGAGGAAGCTTCTATTTTTACCAGTGTGATCCTACAGCATTATGGACAAAGGCTGCCATCTTATTATATGGAATATCAACTACTGTTCCTAACATATTTCTACCGCAATTCATTCCTGCCTCATTATATCCATCATGCCCACCAAAACTGTCACAACAATTTCCAAGAGCACATCCTGGTCCCTGACCAATTTGATTAACTAATCTTACAAAATCTTTATTTGCATTAGCTAAAACTCCAGTAAAACCTGAACCAGATTGTCCACCGCTTGTAGTGAATATGCTAACAGTTTGTCCTAAGTTATCCTGAACATTTTCAACAAATCCAAAACCATAACTCATATATAACTACCTCCTTATAATCATACTTTGCTTGTCCTTCTATATAGTATGTTTATATAATAAAAGAGTTACTTATTATAGAGCTTTGTTTATAACTTATATTCTTTAATCATATCGTTTAATTCTTCTATCATTTCATTTAAGCTATCAATAGAAGATAGAACCTCTTCTATTGATGCCGACTGTTCTTCCGAAGAAGCACTGATTTCCTCAGTTCCAGCAGCAGACTCCTGTGCAATAGCAGCCATATCTTGAACAGACTTTAAAACTCTTTCTTTTAAGGTCTCAATGTATTTTATATCATTGTCCAGGATATTTATCTCACTTACTGTATCTGTGGCTGATACTTCTATATTAGTTAATGACTCCTTTGATTTTTCTATTGCATCCTTTACATAAAATATCAAATCCTTAGATTCAACAGTAAGGTTGCTTATATTTAAAACATCCGTTGAAATTTTGTCCACTATACCTTGAATTTCCTTAGTAGATAATGCTGCCTGCTCTGCTAATTTTCTTATTTCTTCTGATACAACTGCAAAGCCTTTTCCATGCTCTCCTGCTCTGGCAGCTTCGATGGCAGCATTTAAAGCTAGAAGATTAGTCTGCTCAGCGATTGAATTAATTGTTGTTAAAATACTACCTATTGATTTTGAAGATAAATGAAGTTCTTCTACCTTTGAAGCTACTTCTAGAGCTGTTCCTAGATACCTATCAAAATTATTTTCAAGACTGCTAATAGCAATTGTTCCTTGCTTATTTGCATCCTGCATATTTGTTGTATTATTAGACGTAATATCCAATCTTTCATTCATATCTTCAATTTTAGATGATAAATTACTTACTAAATCGTAGCTTTTAGATGCCTCGTCAGCCTGTACAGTGCCTCCTGCTGCAATCTGTTGAACTTGACTTGTAATCCCTTCACTAGAAGCTGCAATTTCTTGAGTTGAAAGTCCTATAATTTTCGAGGCTTGTACTAATTCATCTGAAGTCCGTTGCATTTTATTAATCATTTTTCTAATATTATCAATCATTAGATTAAATGACTTAGATAAAGTTCCAAGCTCATCGTTATCTCTTATTTTCAACTTTCGTACATTCAAGTCATTTGAAGCAACACATTCTGCAATACCGGCTATCTCTACTATTGGTTTAGACACGTAACTTGCAACAAGATATCCACAAAATGCTATAATTAAACTTATTCCAATGGATATAAGTATAGCTGTAAGTCTAAACTTATGCAAAGCTAGATAGGTGCCTTCTGCATCATAATCTATACCAACAAAACCTATGACCTTATCATTTTCTTTTATAGGATAGTAGGAGCTTAGAAGTATTCCCCACTTTCCTTCATCCCTTATTTTCTTATCAGTATATACATTCCCATTCCAAGCAGTTTCATATCTGTTATTGATATCTTCTATATCTCCAATGTGAGACATACCTTCTTCCTTAGAGCCATCAACAACATAAGAGAACTTTCCATCCTCATTTCTCCTCATTGTAAAAACATATTTTGCACCGCTGAACTCCCTAATAGCGCTAAGACTTTCTCTCATCTTTTTATAGGAATCTTTTTGTTCATCTTCTTTTATTTTTAGCTTCTGAAACTCTTTAACGTCAATATATCCAAGCGTATTTTTAGAAATATCTGAAGCTCTTTCTGAAAGCCCCTTAACAGTTATATTATAATTTATTAAATACAGCGCACTTGAAAGCAGACTAATCATAACTAATGATATAATAAAAAATAATATTGTTATCTTTGTTTTTAATCGTTTGAAGTAGGGTATTGTCGATGACTTAATTATATTATCCATTTTCCCTCCAATAATTTGATTTATTGTATTTTTTGTCATACATCAGCAAAAATGTACAATCAAAGTCATTTTACTACACTATGACTGTCGAAGTAAATCGAACCATGAGTTTTAAAAAAATAAAACGGTCAGCCTAAGCCAACCGCTTTATTTTTTATTTATTATCTATTGGTTTCATTGTTGGGAATAATAATACGTCTCTTATAGAAGTAGCATCTGTTAAGAACATTACTATTCTGTCTATACCTATTCCAAGTCCGCCTGTTGGAGGCATACCTGTTTCAAGAGCACTCATAAATTCCTCATCTATCATATAAGCTTCATCGTCTCCAAGTTCTCTTTCCTTGGCCTGCTGCTCAAATCTATCTCTTTGAACTATTGGATCATTAAGTTCTGAATAAGCATTACATACTTCTCTTCCAAAGATGAACCCTTCAAACCTTTCAGTAAAGGCTGCATTTCCTCTCTTCTTCTTAGTAAGAGGTGAAATTTCAACTGGATAATCAATTAAGAAAGTAGGTTGAATTAAATGATGTTCTGCGTATTCTTCAAACAATCCATTTAATACATCTGCCTTTGTGCAGTCCTTAATTTCCTTCTTAAACTCAAGATGCTTTTCTTTAGCTATAGCCTGAGCTTCTTCATCAGTTTTGATTGTAGTGAAGTCTATGTCAGCATATTCTTTAACTGCATCTACCATTGATAATCTTCTCCATGGTGGAGTTAAATCTATCTCTGTATCTTGGTAAGTTATCTTTGTAGTTCCGTTAACCTTTTGACAAACGTAAGCTACAAGGTTTTCCATAAGTTCCATCATATCATTGTAGTCAGCATAAGCTTCGTATAATTCTATCATAGTAAACTCTGGATTATGTCTTATATCTATACCTTCATTTCTAAAGTTCTTGCCCATATCATAAACTTTTTCAAAGCCGCCTACAATAAGTCTCTTTAAGTACAGCTCTGTAGCTATTCTAAGATACATATCTATATCAAGAGCATTATGATGAGTAGTAAATGGTCTAGCAGCAGCTCCGCCAGCAATAGGTGAAAGTATTGGAGTTTCAGCTTCAAGATATCCTCTATTGTCTAAAAACTCTCTTACATATCTAATAATTTGAGTTCTCTTAATAAAAGTTTCTCTTACATTTTCATTCATTATAAGATCAACTTCTCTTTGTCTGTATCTAAGGTCTGGGTCTTTAAGACCATGCCACTTATCTGGAAGCGGTTTTAAAGATTTGGATATTAACTGGAAGTCCTTAATATGTACTGAAGTTTCTTCTGTTTTAGTTTTGAATACAAAACCTGTTACACTAATCCAGTCTCCTAAATCTAAAGTTTTAAATTCCTTTAGCTTTTCTTCCCCAACATCATCAATCTTTATATACATTTGAAGTCTTCCAAATCTGTCTTGAATGTGTGAGAAGCCAGCCTTACCCTGTACTCTCTTAGACATAAGTCTTCCTGCAACTGTAACAGTTTGGTTTTCTAAGCTTTCAAAGTTATCTTTAACTTCCTTTGATGTATGTGTTCTATTAACCTTATAAACATCAAATGGATCCTTCCCCTGTGATTGAAGATCAGCAAGCTTTTGTCTTCTAAGCATTACTTGCTCATTAAACTTAGCTTCCTGCTGCTGAACATTTAATTCATCATTAGCCATTTATCTTTCCTCCACTTCGTTTGTTTAAGCTGTTCTTATTCCAAGTATTTCGTACTTATTTACTCCATCTGGTACTGGGACTTCTACGATATCCCCTACCTTTTTTCCTATAAGCGCATTTCCAACAGGTGATTCATTAGAAATTTTATTTTCCATAGGATCAGCTTCTGCAGAACCAACAATAGAAAGCTCCATTTCTTCGTCAAATTCATAATCCTTAACTTTAACAATAGAGCCAACACTAACCTTATCTCTAGGAATTTCTGATTCATCAACTACAGTTGCATTTTTAAGCATATTTTCAAGCTGAGCAATTCTACCTTCAACAAAAGCTTGTTCATTTTTAGCTTCATCATACTCAGCATTTTCGCTTAGGTCCCCAAAAGAACGTGCAACCTTTATTTTTTCTTTTATATCAACTCTTTTTATTGTTTTAAGATATTCTAATTCTTCCTCTAACTTCTTTACACCTTCATATGTCATTAAAAACTTTTTTGAATCACTCATTTCTTTCTCCCCTTCTAAAATATAATCATAATTCCCTAACCCAATGATTCATGTAAGCTAAACAAGCTAATTCATATAAGTACATATTATAAAACAGCATTTTCATAATGTCAACAACTAGCAATTTTGCCTTCTACATTTCTATAACTTTTTCATTGAACTTAACCTTATCTAAATAAATTCCATTATACCTAAGTGCTTTCTCTATATCTCTTTCCTGCATCTGACTTAAAATAGCTCCCAACACTTCACAGCCAAATTCCAGATTATTTATATCCCATGGCACAGCAAAGCTTACGTCATTTATTACTGTGGATGTATTATCTGGAATAAACAGATTATTTATGTACCATACTGGTATCTTAGCTTCAATTTCCATCGAGCTTATTATAAAATCCGCTTCTCTTACAGCATAATTATAATCAGCTGTTACAACAGGGGATATGCCATAATTGGCTATTATGTAATCACTTAAGGTTCTTGTTCTTTTTATGTCCTTTGAAACCAGTATAAAATATCTGCATTCCTTGGCAAGCTCACAGACTGTATCATAAAGTTCTTTGTCTGCAGCATCATAAATAACAATACAGGAAGTTTTAATACTTTTTTGGCTTATTCTAAGAAGTATTTTTACACTGTTAACTACTCCATAAGCGAAAAGTTTTCTTTGGAATTCATTTAAAATATTAAAATCCAAATTTCTAGCTGTCTTTGGAGCAAGCTCCACACTTTGCTTCCTTATGAAACTTTTAGCTTTTTCCATATTACCAAGGTAAGCTTTATTATTAAAATTAGGAGGGAGTTTTACATGAGCAACAGTTAAATCAAGCTCTTTAATAAAACTCTCTCCTTTTAACTTTATTTTTAGCCTATCCTTAATCCTACCAAAAAAGCTGTCATCATAATATGCCTTGTTCAAGTCGGTACTTACATATATAACAGGCTTCATTATGAACCTCTAATAATTATTTACAATGCTATTATATTCATACATATTTTAAAAATTACAGTATATTTCTATATCTATTTAATATATCTCTTACACCTTGTGCAGTTTTTTCAGCATTAACTTCATTTTTAATATCTGTACAATTTTTCATTCCTTTTATATACCAGCCAATGTGCTTTCTCATTTCTCTTACTGCTTTAAGTTCACCATGATATCGTACCGCTAAGCTTAAGTGTCTTATACACAAATCTATTTTTTCCAGGTCTGAAGGGTACGTTACTTCTTCCCCTCTCAAAGCCTGAGCTACTTCTCTAAAAATCCATGGATTTCCTTGAGCGCCTCTTGCTATCATAATACCATCACACTTTGTGTACTCAGTAATCAAAACAGCAGCCTCCCCAGAAAAAACATCACCATTTCCTATAACAGGAATACTTACACTTTCTTTTACTTGTCTTATTATATCCCAATCTGCCTTTCCTTCATACATCTGCTCTCGGGTTCTGCCATGAACAGCAACAGCACATGCTCCTGCTTGTTCCATTTCCTTTGCAAAATCTACAGCATTTATTTCTCTGTCATTAAAGCCTTTTCTGAATTTTACAGTAACAGGCTTTTTTGAAGCTTTTTTAACTTCTCTGACAATTTCAGCTGCAAGCTTAGGATTTCTCATAAGTGCAGAGCCTTCACCATTTTTAACAACCTTAGGTACAGGGCACCCCATGTTTATATCGATTAAACATATGTCATCATTATCATTAAAATAATCACAGGCTTTAGCCATTATATAAGGATCATTTCCAAAAATCTGCACTGCCACAGGTTTTTCTTCTTCTGAAACCTTTAGCATTTGTTCTGTATTATCGCTTTTATAATAAAGTCCCTTGGCACTAACCATTTCAGTATATGAGAGACCGCACCCCAACTCAACACAGAGTCCTCTAAAGGCTATATCTGTAACTCCTGCCATAGGTGCCAGGAACACATTATTATTAAATTCAAGATTTCCGATTTTCATTAACTCACCTGTTCTTTATTCTTATCATAAATAATTCTTAGTCCTTCCAAAGTTAAATAAGGAACAACCTTATCGATATGCTTTGAATCCTTGCTTATTAAAGTTGCAAGTCCTCCTGTAGCAATAACAAGCGGCTCGCTCTCTCCATAATCCTGCATTTCTTTTTTCATCTTTTCTACTATATAATCTACAGAACCAGTATAGCCGTATAATATTCCAGCTTGCATGCTTGTAACAGTATTTTTACAAATAACTCCCGGAGTTTTGACAAGTTCAACTCTAGGAAGCTTTGCTGCTTTTTCAAATAATGCCTCTGCCGATATTTTTATACCTGGGCAAATTGTTCCTCCTAAATAATCTCCATTTTTAGTTACAGCACAAAAAGTAGTTGCTGTACCAAAATCTATGATTATTAGAGCTCTATTATAAGTTTCATGTGCAGCTACAGCATTGACTATTCTGTCAGCTCCAACTTCTTTTGGATTATCATACTTGATATTTATACCTGTTTTTATGCCAGGGCCTACTACAAGGGGAGTCTGATTAAAGTATTTTCTCACCATATGTTCTACTGTATACATAATGTTAGGTACTACTGATGAAACTATTACACCCTCAACCTCATCAAGCTCAAGCTTTTTCTGGGTAAAAAGCTGCATAACCTGAACACCGTACTCATCCGCAGTTCTTTTATGATCTGTCGCCAGTCTCCAGTCTGCTATTAGATTCTTCCCTTCATAAACACCAAGAACAATATTTGTATTTCCAACATCTAAAACTAAAATCATATCTAACACCTCTTTTTTCACGCCTTTAATTTTAAACCCTGGCAACAATTTGTCAAGAGAAAAATAAATACAATTTGGAATGTAAAATGTAGAATGTAGAATTAATGAAGTTTTTCCTTTGGAAAAACAAATTCTAAATTCTACATTTAATTAATTACTGCCATTAAATCCTCGGTATTAACACTCTGACCTTTTGAAACCTGAACACTTGCAACCGTTCCATCAACTGGTGAAACAATTTCATTTTCCATTTTCATAGCTTCAAGAACAAATAATAAATCTCCCTTGTTAATTTTGTCTTCTTCTTTTATATTAACTCCAACTATTGTACCTGGCATTGGAGCATTTATTTTTGTGCCCCCTTCTGGTATTGCCTTAGGCGCTGCTTTAGGTGTTTCTTTTTTAATTTCTTGCTTCATAACTTCTGGTTTTAAAGCTTTAGGCTCTGTTATCTGCGGCTGAACTGCCTCAAAATCCCCCATTACCTCTTCAACCTCAACCTCATATCTATTTCCATTAACCGTTACATAATATTTCTTCATTTTAATTTCTCTTCTCCTTTCTCTCGAACACTGGGCAGCTTAGATCACTCGCTCATGCTCGTAATCTTCCCGTCAAAGCCCATTTAGGGCTTTGGCTTCGCCCACTGGGCAGCTTAGATCACTCGCTCATACTCGTAATCTTCCCGTCAAAGCCCATTTAGGGCTTTGACCTCCATACAGGAACGTTTTGTTCAACTCTTTTAATACTCTTTATTCTAAGCTTTGATACAGGAGTATCCAGATAAGCGGATAAAGCTCCCATAATAGCCGCAACAACCTCTAAATCTTCCTGTCTGTTTTCTTCTTCACGTATTGTGCTTATTTTTGATACTGCTATCTGCTCATCATTTACATTATCACTAATATCAGTATCTTTACGATTTGGTCCTAAAAAGTAAATAACCACAAATGCTGCAATTGCTAAAACAGCTATACCAGTTGAACTGCTAAAAAAACTAACCATTATTACCTTCAACCTCCCTATATCAAAATACTTCCGTGCTTTTTAGGATAGCTTATCACTCTTTTACTTTGAAGCATATCAATTACAGCAAATAATCTCATTCTTGATTCGGAAGGTAGGATTATGTCGTCTATAATACCCTTTTTTGCAGCTGAATATGGATTTGTAAACTCATCACCATATCTTTCTATAATTTCTTTTTCCTTATCCTTTGGTTTATCTGAACTTAAAATTTCTTCCTTATATATACTCTTAATTACAGCTTCAGGCTCTCCTATTGAAATTCTGGCACTAGGCCAAGCATATGTAATATCAAAAGCAGCTTCTTTACTGGCTAAAGTTATATATGCACTTCCAAAGGCATCTCCTATTATTAAAGAAACCTTTGGTACCTTTGTTTCAGAAAGTGTAAACAAAAGTTTTGAAGCTGATAACGCCAAGCCGTTTCTTTCTTCATCTAAAGCAACTCTAAAGCCTTTTGTGTCTACTATACTTAGTATTGGAAGATTATAAGAACTGCAAAGCTTCGCAAACCTTGTAAGCTTATCTATAGCCTTAATGCATATGCCTTCATTATTTTCAATTTTATCTGTAGCCATAACTCCTACAGTAACACCATTCAGTTTCATAAGCCCTGTTAAAACTTCTTTCATATGATTTCCGTTTATTTCTATTAAGCTGTCTTTATCACCTATATAATTTAAAATTTCATATATATCGTAATTTTTTTCTTTTGATATCTCATCTAAAGCAGCTTCTGGAACACTTAATTCATCAGCATTAGTGTTTAAGGAAAGCTCTAACGTATTTGAAGGCAGATAGTCAATGAGTCTTCTAACAACCTCCAGGGCCTCTTTATCATCCTTTGCAGTAAGTTGAGCTGTTCCATTCTTACTTCCGCTTACAGCATCTCCATACATCTTAATATTAATGTAATTCTCTTCCACTTCAGCAATTTTATCTGGACAATTTATGTAAAGCTCCCCGCTGTGTTCAACCATTATGGTAAAGTCACTCATTGCTGCGCTTATAGCTGCTGTTCCAGTACAGGCTCCGGCTATAACTGCTATTTGAGGTACAGCACCTGAAAGTTCAGCGTTTTTCCTAATTATCTTTCCGTAGGCTCCTAAGACTTCAACTCCCTCAGATAAATCTGCTCCTACAGAATCATAAATTTCGATAATAGGCGCTCCCATCTTTAAAGCCATATCCATTATCCTGCATATCTTATTGCTGTTTGCTAAATTAATGCTTCCTCCATTAGAGGTATAATCCTGACTAAATACATATACTAATCTTCCATTTATTGTTCCGTAGCCAGTTATAACTCCACAGCCGTTTTTTCCTAAGTGCGCACCTATTTCAATAAAGGAGCATTCATCAATAACTGTTTCAACTCTTTCTCTTGCAGTAAGCTTATTTAAGTTGTGCTGAGCTTCTATTTTCTGCTCGCCTCCACCTTGACTAAGCTTCTCTTTTGTATCTATTAGCTTCTGTATGCTGTCCATTAGATTCCTCCTATGCTTTGAATTGTTTATATTAATGAAATTGAGTTTAAATATGAAAATAGATAAATATTTATATATTTTTATATTTATCTATTTTTTCCAAAATATCATTACTATAAATAATATCATAAATAAAAAAATTTTCAAAATTCACTTTTTATTTTTATATAGAATTTTGTTCCATCGCATCCATCAACCCCCGGCATTTTGTATCCTTGAAGCGGGAAATATAAATAGTAGAAAAACAATATCCGCTAATAATATTTACCCTATATATGGCTTTAAGATTTATAATCTTTACGGATCCATAGGTAATACAATTGTCTTAAGGATTTGTAACTCTTATGTAGTTTCAAGGAATAACGGGGGTATAAAATGGAAAGAAAAAACTTTAAAACTTTTAAAAAGTTCTTATACATATTTGTTATACTATTTATAGCTTTTGCAACTACAGCCACCATATACGCTTACTCTCAGCTTAATAAAATTAAAAATGTAAAAATTTCAAAAACAGATGAGGACCTTGGAATTAAGACTACGCCTCTTCCTAGTCAGGATGATTTTCAGTTTACACCATCAAGTTTAGAAACTACACCTTCACCAAAAGCTGAGGAAGAACAGCTTCCTTTACCTGAGAAGAGAAGCGATATAATAAATATTGCACTATATGGTACAGATGTTGGAAGATCAAAATACGAAGCAGCTCATTCAGATTCAATAATTATTGTTACCTTAGATTTTAAAAATAATAAAATCAAGCTTTCTTCTGTTATGAGAGACACATATGTTAGAATTCATGGTCATGGACATGGAAAAATAGGAGATGCCTATGCTTATGGCGGTCCTCAGCTTGCAATCAGAACTCTTAATGAAAATTTCAATCTTAATATAAGAGATTACGCTGCAGTAGATTTCTTCAACCTGGAAAAAGTTATTGACATACTTGGAGGAGTTACTGTAGAAGTGAAAGACTATGAACTAAATGAGCTGAATTATAGAATAAAAGAAGCAGCAGAACTTCAAAATAAAAAGCCTCAACTTGTAAAAGAGGCTGGAATTCAAAATTTAAGAGGAATTCAAGCCGTTGCCTACTGCCGAATCAGAAGCGTAGGCCACGGGGATTTTGAAAGAACTTCAAGACAAAGAATAGTATTAAATGAACTTTTTGATAAAGTTCAAAGTGTTGGACTATTAAAATATACTTCCTTAGCTTCAGAAATATTTCCTATGATAGAAACAAGTCTTTCAAAAGCTGAAATCATAAAGCTTGGGAGCTCCGTTCTTGCACAAAACCTTGGAACTGTTGAACAAGAGAGGTTTCCTTTAGACGGCTACTGTAAAGGTGAAGTAATAAGAGGCATTTGGTACCTGACTCTAAAGCCTGATAGCAGAGCAACAGTAAGTCAAATTAATAGTTTTATTTTTAGAGATATTAAGCCTGAAGCTAAAGCTCCTCTGTTTTAAAAATTTAGTCCTGAAAAGTTAAAACCCTTCAGGACTTTTTTTTGCAGCTTTCTCTAATTATAAGTTTAGTTGGAAGCACAATTTTTTTGCTTATCTTCCTTTCAAATTTAACCCTTTCCAGTAAAAGCTCCACGGAAGTTTCTCCCATTAAATCTATATAAATCTTTACAGTGCTTAAAGGCGGCACTATAAACTGAGCAGTAGATATATCATTGCAGCCTATTATGCTTATATCATTTGGAATATTAAGTCCCTTTTCCATAACAGCCCTATAGGCTCCTATAGCCATAGAGTCATTGGCTATAAAAAAAGCATCAGGATAATTATTCGTGCCTAAAATATCCTTCATAAGTTCATAACCGCTGGCAGGAGTAAAGCTTCCTATTTTAATAAAGCCTTCATTTAAAAGTCCAATTTCCTTCATATATTCCCTGAACCATCGTTCCCTGTAATCCGTAAGCTTTTGGCTGGCCTCATCAAAGCTGTCGATTCCTCCTATATACCCAATTTCTTTATGTCCTGAGGCAATAAAGTAATCAAGCACCTTCTTAACTATTCTTCTCATACTAATTACTACACAATCGAAATCTTCATCTTCTGGATCGCTGTCAACAAATACTATATTATTGCTTATATTTTTAAGCATTTCAACCTCTTTAGAAGAAAAAATGCCTATAGCCAATATTCCGTCTATAGTCTTAAGTCTTTCATCTATAAGCTTATCCTTAGAAATAACTATATAATCTATATTTTCTTCCTTTAAGCACTTTTCAATAGAAAGTCTTATAGATAAGTAATAGGTATCCTCTAATTCTTCCTTTTCCGAATATCCTTTAATAATGCAGACTTCATAAGCTGCTTTCTTGCTTTTCCTTTCCTTTGTAGTAACATATTCAAGCTCCTGAGCAACCTCAAATATTCTTTTTCTTGTGGCATCCGATACATTTAGAGACTCATCGTAATTTAAAACTCTTGAGACAGTTGCAATAGATACTCCAGCCTTTTCAGCTATTTCTTTAATTGTAGCCATTTAGGACTTCTCCCCGCCTTCCATGAAACTTATTCCTTATTTGTAATCATAACACATTGATTTTTAATATACAATTTACTTAAATATACAATGCAAAAGTTCTAACATTATTAATGTAAGAACTTTGCTTCATTATATAAAAACCGCTTTATTTTAAATACTCTCTATAAAGCAGATATATCATTCCTGCAGACCAGCTGAAATTGGTACAGTGAAGTCCTTCTCCACTTTCAGGATTATAATTCTCTCTAATAGTCTTACCTTTTTCGTTAACCCCTTCAGCATTGTCTAATATTTTTTTAGAAAGCTCTTCTGCTTCCTTTTCATAACCATACAGCTTTAGGCCTTCAATTGCAAAATATGCCTGATCAAGCCAAACAGGTCCTCTCCAATATTTCACAGGATTATATCTCTCATTGTCCTTTGAAGCCGTGGGGATAGGAACCTTGCTATTAAACTTAGCTGAATCCATTTTGTTGTTTTTAACTGCTTCAGCCTGTTCTTTAGAAGATACTCCGGCCCACAGAGGAATTATTCCTTCAGGCCCCATGCCTCTGCTTGTTAATGGCTTTTTAGTTTTAATATCAATATCAAAGAAAAAGCCTTTTTCACTATCAAACATATTCTTCTGAATAAATTCCTTTACATACTCTGCTTCTTTTTCATATTTACTGCTGTCTTCTGACTTATTAAGAATAGCAGCCATTTTAGATAATAGCTTTTTCTCTGCAAAAAGATAAGAATTTAAGTCGACGGATTCCTGACTTATAGAGTATCCTAAAGCCTTCCCTTCATTGTCCCTATTCTCAAGGATGCTTACGCCGTAATCCTTATCAAATCTCACTGCATTATCCATGCCGCTTTCCCATGCAGCAGCCTTTAAGACTTCGTCAGGGCAGTTATTTTTAGAATCTATAGTACCGCCATACTCTGCAATACCGTTTTTATCATTGTCCCTGTAGCTGTACCACCAGTTGTGATAGCTTATAAGCCTAGGATACATTTCCTCTAAAAACTTATCATCTTTAGTTTCCTCATAAACCCTCCAAACAGCCCAAGCTGCAAGAGGAGGCTTTGAATTTCTCTCATTCCAGTTGTCTCCGTCCTTATTGTAAAATATAGCATCAACAATCATTCCGTCTTGTCTTTGATAGTCAAACATTGCTTTTATATTATTTTTAGCAAGCTCCGGTGCAAAGCTTGCAACCGCTGCAGCCTGCTTCCATGAATCCCATGCCCACATACCGTTAAACCATACATAAGACATGGACGGAATAATACCATCTTTTTTTATAGCCCCTGCAGGACTTCTCCAATTAGTTATAAGAGTTTCCACAGCCTTCACAGCAGCAATATTATACTTTTCTTTCCCTTCTTTTAATGCCGCCTTGAGATAATTATTCCATCTATCGCTATTTTCCTTAATATATATAGAAGGATTTTTTAAGATATCTCCAAGTTTTTTGTCTTCGCTATCTTTTTCTTCCTTTGTAAAAGTATAGGAATTAGTTGTATTTAAAACATATTCTTTGTTAGGTTTGATAACTACGGAACCCTTTAAAGATATAACATAGCTTTTCCCAGTTATCTTAGTACTTACTTCAAAGGGATATCTTATTTCATATTCTGCTTCTTTAGGGTTGTTAAGCTTAGCTGTAATTCCCTTAGGCAAAGAATTAAGCTTTGCTTCATCACTTTTTAAAAGCTCTCCTTCCCAATTAAGCCTTAGGTTTAAGTCCTTTTTAGAATTATTTTTAATTATTGTTGTAACTAAGGCTGTTCTGTTTGTAACAAACCTTAATTCTAAAGTCAGCTTAAAATTATCTATATCATATATTTGGACAAGAATACCGGGATAATATGCAAAATCTATATTTTTGCAGTCTGAGAGCTTAATTTCCTTATCATCTGCTGCATTATATATCCTAATAAGATTAAATGACTTGCTGAGCCATTTTCCGTATTCCTCAGCTATATACAAAGGCCCTGTAAAGCCGCCGTAGTACTCCTTATCCTTTTTAGCGGGTAGGTGATACGCCTGCCAAGCACCCATATCAGAAAAAGGATTTATTTCATAGTTATCATCAGGCTCTACCTTTGAAGGAACTCCTGCTACGTCAATAATATTTTTATATCCATATCTCATTTCCTCATCCCCTTTTAAAACGCTGCTCTTACAGCCTGACATACTGCCTGTAATCATAAAGCAGGAAGTCAGCATCATCGCAATTCGTCTAGACAGCTTCATAGTATATCCTCTTTTCTCTATTCTTTTATCGAACCTATCATAACTCCCTTAACAAAATACTTTTGCAGGAAGGGATATACGCATAATATAGGAATAGTTGAAACGATAACCGTGCTGTATTTGATTAGTGTCTTATACGCATCTGCCTTTATAAACTGAGCAGAACCCTTTGGAAGATTCATCATTTCTCTTGTATCATTTGATATTAAGATTTCCCTAAGTATAAGCTGAAGAGGATATTTGCTTCTGTCTCTTAAGAAGATCATAGCATTAAACCATGAATTCCACATGCCTACCGCGCAAAATAAAGCTATTACAGCTAAGGTTGCCTTCGAAACAGGTATTATTATTCTAAACAGAATAGTAAAATCATTTGCTCCATCAATCTTAGCAGATTCTATAAGGCTTTCAGGTATGCTTTTAAATGCTGTTCTCATTACAATAAGATTCCAAACAGATAAGGCCGAAGGAAGTATTATTGCCCATCTTGAATCTATAAGTCCAAGTCTTTGCACCTGAAGGTAAAAAGGAATTAACCCACCGCTAAAAAACATTGTAATAGTAACCATAAGCATTAAAGGCTTTCCTAATAGCAGGTTTTTCCTAGAAAGTACATAGGCAGACATACAGGTTAGAAGCAAATTTAAACCTGTTCCAACTACAACATAAAATAAAGTATTTAAAAAACCTGTCATTATGCTTGGATTTTTAAATACAAGCGCATATCCATTTAAGGTAAGCCCAAGAGGCTTTAACAAAAGGCCTCTGTGCTGCATCAATTTATAAGGGTCGCTCAATGATGCAAACAAGACATATAATAATGGATATATACAAACAATCATGAAAACTACTAAAAATATAGTGTTAAATATATCAAAGGCACGTTCTCCTCTGCTTAATTTTTTTAGCATACTATCACCTCACCATAAGCTAGTTTCAGATATCTTTTTACTGAACTTGTTAGCAGCCATAAGTAGTGTAAAGCCTATAGCCGATTCCAAAAGTCCTACCGCTGTACTAAAGCTGTAATCAGAGCCGATGAGCCCTTTTCTGTAAACATAGCTTGAAATAACGTCCGAAGTTTCCCAGGTCATAGGGTTGTATAAAAGAATAATCTTTTCAGAGCCTACGCTCATTAAGCCTCCTATATTTAATATGAGCATGATTACTATAGTAGGCGCTATACCGGGAAGGGTTACATTAATAAGCTGCTTCCATCTTCCTGCGCCGTCCACTGTCGCTGCTTCATACAAAGTAGGATCAATACCAGAAAGTGCTGCAAGATAAATTATGCTGTCCCATCCAATGCTCTGCCATACCCCTGAACTTATATAGATGGTTCTAAACCATTCAGGCTTCGTAAGCAAGTTCACAGGCTCAATTCCAAAACCCGCTAGTATCGAATTGATTAAACCATCAGTAGATGTAAAGTCTACAATCATACCGCAAATAACTACTAAGGAAATAAAGTGAGGAAGATAAGTAACAGTTTGAACCGCACGTTTAAATTTCTCTCTTCTGATTTCATTTAATAAAAGTGCAAGTATAACTGCTGCAGGAAAACCCCACAAAAGAGAATAAAAACTTAAAAGAGCTGTATTTTTAACTGTTCTTGCAAAATACATGCTGTGAAAAAAGTTTTCAAAATACTTAAACCCTACCCATGGACTTCCTAAAATACCAAGCTTGGGACTAAAGTTTTTAAAAGCTATTATTACTCCATACATTGGAATATAGCTGAACAGTATGAAAAATACAATCATAGGGACAGCCATTAAATATACATACTTATTTATCTTAAAATCCTTTTTTATTTTCTTCCATAGACTGCTTTTATGTGCAGGATTATTATTTATGTTGGCCTGCAGTTCTGCCATTTTTGAGCCCCCCTTATTTTATAGGCTTTTAGTTATAGGTTCTGAGAAAAAACTTCCTCAGAACCTATATATAATTCAATAAAGCTCTTACATTAATTACTTTATTTTTCTATTGTTATATCTTTCAAGTGCAGCTTGATAAGTCTTTATAGCTTCATCAATACGCATTTTCTTAAGCTGAGCTACATAGCTGTCAAACTTGCTTAAAGGCTCCTTGCCTGTTATAAACTTTAATACCATTTCATCTCTGTAGGTATCTATATCTCCCATAATTGCTGAATAGTTATCGCTCTCTTCAGCAGTCATATTTACTGGAGGAAGTACATAATCAGCCTCTGCCTTAGTCCATTTATCCATCGCGTCCTTATCAAACTTTGTAAAGTCTGGTACAGCCTTATAGTCTCTTAAATATGGGCCAACTTCAAGCTTATACTTGTTGCACACTGTCCAGAAATCAAGGCCATCTGGATTTTTGGTCATAATATCTGTAAATTTAGGCTTGCCATCCACCATAGTGTAGCTTGTGCCTTCTATACCATAGTTAAAAAGCATATAACCCTCTTTTCCATAAGCGTAGTCAAACCATTTTACAAGTCTTTCAGGATTTTTGCAGGAGGAAGTTATTACAGCCTCATAGCCTCCATTTCTATTATTAACTACTCTGTAGTGAACTTTATCTCCATTCTTTAAAGCAGGCTGCACTGTAGGTGCAAATTCCGCCTTGGCATCAGTGCCCTTAATAGCTGCAGAGTATTGGTCAACTAAAGCATATTCTGTAATAAAAGCACCAGTTTTTCCTGAAGTTATTACAGCTTCTCTGCTCTTCTTATCACGAGTTGCAAAATCCTTATCTATTAAGCCCTCATTGTACCATTTATTCATTGTTGCAAGATAATCCTTGAATTCAGGCTCAATTGGACCATATTTCACTGTGTTTCCGTTTTTATAAAAACTAGGACCAATATTAAAGGCACTTACCAAAGTCCCATAAGAGTCTATGCCTTTTTTTCCAAGCATAAGAGGCGCCTGAGCATTTTTCTTTTCCTTAAACTGTTTTAAAACATTGTACCAATCATCTATACTTTCAGGCTCTTTTAAACCTAAATCATTAAGCCAGTCCTTACGAATAACCGGTCCCCACCAGGCTGGTTCATTCTTGTCTTCTCCTATTACAGGAAAAGCATAAATATTTCCTTCATCAGTAGTTACCTGACGAGCAAGCTCTGGGTCCTCTTGAAGCAGTTTTTTAAAGTTTGGAGCGTATTTATCTATTAATTCATTAAGTCTTAGGTAAACTCCATCCTTTATAGCCTTATCTACTCCCCCCTTATACTCCCCTGCATAAGTTTGTATAACATCCGGCAGATCCTTTGAATTTACAAGAAGATTAAACTGCTCTGTTTCCTGACCTTCAGCTGGATGATCAAATACCACATGTACGTTTGTCTTTTTTTCAAGTTCCTGATACATCAAGCTTTCATTCAAGCTTTTAATGTATTGGTTCGGAGTAAAAGGCACCCAATACTTTACAGTTATTTTTTCATTGGTATTTATGTCTGTATCCTTGGGAGCTTCAGTTGTTTTAGTCTTGTTGCAGCCTGTTAAAGTCATAATTGATAGTAAGCTTGCAAGTAGAAGTGTTACTAAACGCTTGCTTTTCATAAATAGTCCCCCTTTAAAATTATTTAATTTAATGAACAGGTTTTTCCTGTAACATTTTTTATAAATTAATCCTCTATTATTTCTTTTGCCAATGAAAGCTCTGAAACTTCCTTGTTATTATAGGCCGACAGCTTTAAGGCTAATTTAAAGCTTTCAAATTTACACCTGTATTTTTGAAGCTGATTTTGTCCGCAGGAGTTGCTGCCAAGTCCATTTTGCTTATAATCGATGTTTAGGGTTATATAATCTCTTTTTATTAGATCAGTTGTATGCTTTGCCTTTTCCATATCCTCTGCCTCGTAATGCATTGCACTAAAGTCAAACATATCTTTAGAAGAAACCATAAAAGAAACTCCTCTATCGTCAGCTAAGCTTACCCAGCTGCAATCTGTTCTGTTTCCATTCTCCTGAGGCCTTACATAGTTTGTAAAAAGCTCTTCAACCTTCCTCTCATATATGCCGAATAAATTGCACTGCTTTGAATCTGAATAGCATTCTCCAGGACCTCTTCCCTTCCATTTAACATTGCTATATTTTTTATCAAGCTCCATCTTTACGCCTATTCTAGGCAGCATATCAGGAGCATTTTCAAGCTTGCCGCTCGGCTCTCCTTCAATATTTAAAAGGATATCTCCGCTTGGATAAATTTTGTATTCATAACTGCTTGAATAATACCAAGCACTGTTGGGACTTCCATTAACCGTTGAAACCTTAACTAAAACATAATTATCTTTTCTTTCGTAGTAAAACTTTTCAACACTCTCAAGCATAAGGTGCATGAAATATTTTTTATAATAATCTTCTAAAAGGTACATATCATTATCTATTGGTGCCCTCCAGAAGTTAAGCTTAGGCCCTTTGTTTAGTATCTTGCAGCCGTCTTTTATCACATATAAAATGGTTCCCTTTACTTTATCAAAGGCTGCTTCAAAGTCACTGCCCTTAATAATAAGCTTGAAGCCTGCTTCAATAATCTCAAGCTTTCCTAAAGGTTTAACCTTTGTAAACTCTTCCTTTGAAGAAAACTTGAATTGAGCATTAGAAATTTCATGCCCGCTTTTAGCCCAACTCGTATCTTTACTTAGCTTATAGGAGATATTTAAATAATAATCTCCGTATCTTTCTTTAGGCAGGCAGTTTTCATAAGGAAGTTTTATCTCCCTTTCTTCCGCTGCATTAATGTTTTCCATATTTCTCTTACCGCTTGCAATTATTTCGTTGTCTTTAACAACAGAATATATAAGCTGAAGATGATTTAAATTTATAAAGTCATATCTGTTTTTTACTTTTATAATGCCTTCTTCTAAGCATACTTCACTGGTTTCTACAGGCTCGATTACCTTTTTAAATTCCAAAAGCCCCGGTGATGGTTTTCTGTCAGGCATTAAAAGACCATCTATACAGAAGTTGCTGTTATTTGGATCATCTCCAAAATCTCCTCCATACTTATAATATTTCTCACCTTTTTCATTAAAGGTTTCAATTCCATGATCAAACCATTCCCATATAAAGCCTCCCTGAAGCTTGTTATTATTGTTAAAAAGCTCTTGGTACTCTTTAAGGTTTCCCGGCCCGTTGCCCATAGCATGGCAGTATTCGCATATTATGTGAGGCTTTTTTGCTTCATTAATAATTTTATCCATTGTCAGCCTGTCTGGATTTTCATGCTCAAGCCAAGTATACATAGTAGAATAAACATCCGTACTCTCTGCTTGTCTATCACCTTCATAGTGAACCAGCCTTGTAGAGTCAAGCTCCCTGACCCTTTTAGCCATAGCCTTAAAGTTACAGCCAAAGGAAGATTCATTTCCAAGAGACCACATAATAATACATGGGTGGTTTTTATCTCTTTCAATCATTCTCTCTACTCTGCTTACATAGGAAAGCTCCCACTTTGGATCATCTGTTATCCAGCTGTAATCTTTAGTAAGCTCAAATCCATGACATTCTAAATCTGTTTCATCCATAACATACATTCCGTATTTATCGCACAAATCATATAAATAAGGAGAGTTAGGATAATGAGAGGTTCTTATTGCATTAATATTGTGCTGCTTCATAAGCACAATGTCCTTTTCAATTTCTTCCTTGGCAACAACTCTTCCGTTTACAGGATTAAAATCATGTCTATTAACACCTTTAAGCTTTATGGCAGCTCCATTTACCAAGAAGTTTTCTTCTTTTAATTCAATCTTTCTAAAGCCAATGCTTTGAGGAACTACCTGCTTTATTTCATCTCCCTCTTTTAAGCTTATAAGTAGCCTATAAAGATTTGGCTCTTCAGCTGACCATTTAAGAGGTTTCTCTATATGTTTTTCAAAAGTATTATTACTTTCTAGCCCCTTTTGCTCTTCTAAAAATACAGTTTCATTTTTATAATCTATCAGCTCGTAAATCAGTGAATAGCCTTTGATATTTCTTATGTTTCTTAAAGATGTTTTTATAGTAAGCCTTCCATTTATGTAGCTCTCGTCTAAATCTGCAATGACAAAAATATCCTCAATTCCATCTACAGGCTCTGCATAAAGCTCCACATCTCTAAATATTCCGCTGAGCCACCACATATCCTGATCCTCAAGATAAGTGCCGTCAGACCATTGATATACACTTACTATACAGATGTTCTCGCCGCAAGTTACGTAATCGGTTACATCAAATTCAGATAAAAGCCTTGCTCCCTTGCTGTAGCCAACTTCTTTGCCATTTATCCAAAGATTAAAAGCTGAATCTACTCCATTAAACCTTAAAATAACTCTTTTATCCTTAAAGCTTTCATCTATATAAAAGCTTCTTCTGTATATTCCCGTTGGGTTTTCAGAAGGCACAAAAGGCGGCCTTATAGGAAAGCTGTACCAAACATCTGAATAGTGCATCTTTCCATAACCTTGAAGTTGCCAATTACCCGGCACCACAATGTCCTGCCAATCAGAACAGTCATAGTCTGTCTTGTAAAAACCTTTAGGAGAATATTCCGGAGCTTCTAAAAATGTAAACTTCCAAACTCCATTTAAATTCTTGTAAGCTATGCTGTATTTTTTTTCATTTAAAATTGCCTTATCTCTATCTTTATAGGAATTAAAATAAACACGACTTCTCATTCTATTGATATGGTCTATGTTTATATTTTCCCAAAGCTTCATTTCGCGCATTTGCCCACCCCCTGATATTTTTCTTCAAAAATTGAAGCTTAGTTTCTGAGATTAGAATTCCTGAGAATATTAAAATGCAGCCAATTATCATATTTTTAGTAAAAATATCACCTAAGAATATAACTGCCAATATAGAACCAAATACTGATTCAAGACAAAGTATTATAGCTGCATGACTTTCTGTAGTATATTTTTGAGCAGTTGTTTGAATAAAGAAAGCAAGCATTGTGCTGAAAATTACTATATAAAGCATAGATCCTGCCGCTTCTGTTGGTATATTTTTTAAAGGAGGCTCAAATATAAAAGCACATATAAAAGACATAAGGGAAGCCGCTGCCATTTGAGTAACAGTAAGAATTATAGTATCTGCTTTCTTTGCAAAATAACCAAGGCAGGTTATATGCATAGCGAAAAATATGGCACAAGCAAGCGTAAGAGCATCACCGAAATTTATAGCAAAGCCTTCCTTTAAGGTTAGTAAGCCTATTCCCATAAGTACCAATGCGGAGGCTACTGCCGAGTAAATATCAGGCTTATGCTTATAAATAAGCCAAGCAAGAAAAGGTACAATAACTACATTTGTTCCGGTTAAAAAAGCCTGCTTTCCCGCTGTGGTATACTGTGCTCCTGCAGTCTGGGCTGCAAAAGCAAGGAACAAAAACACTCCTACAATAGTTCCTATCTTGATATCTTTTTTAGTTAAACTTTTTACCTTTTTAAAAAATATAATCCCTAAAATCAAACTGGATAAAAGAAACCTTATCCCTATCATATAAAAGGGTGTAATACTTGTCACAGCATCCTTGACTGCAACAAAGCCTCCTCCCCAAAACACTGCTACCAGCAGTAAAGCAGCATCTGCTGCAAGGGTTTTTCTTCTCTTAACACTTTCCATAATCTTCTCTTTCTACATAGTTTCAAATTGCTGATTTATTTCGAAATCTATATAAAATCATATTTTATGACAATATTGAATTTTCCAACTATTATCTTAGTTCTAATTTTACTAAATTTTATCTATATTTTCAATATATTTTTACTAAAACTTTATATATTTTTATTAATATTTTTACTTAAGCAACTTTTGCTGTAAAATAAAAAAATCCTATTAAGGCTAATAACTCCCTTAATAGGATCATCTATTTAACTAATCTATTCCAGCACATCCCTTTTAGTAAAAATAATATGCGTCAACAAATAACAGGCAGCTGTCCAACAAAGTGAAACAGCAATAAATAACAAAGTATTTATGTTCGTATTTAGTAAATCAAATGACATGCTTCCATCAGTAAGCTTAACAACATCAAAATAACTGTTAAAAATATAGGATAAAAATTTCATGGAGAAACTTGGGGTCAAAAATCCTTTTCTCAAAGGAAGCTCTGAAACATGTATGGAAATACTAAATAAAATTGTACAGTAAATAAAAGCTGCACCGGTAGAAATTACATTTGATTTAAACAAGGTTGAAACAAATAAGCAAAAGGCTGTTAATGACAATATTAGTAAAGCTTGAAGTCCAAACCATAAAAGCATAGCCTTCCACATTAGAATAATGTAGCTGCTATTTAAAATTGAATTTAAATATTGACCTGTAATTTTAAAAACTAAAGGACTTGAAACTTCATACTTTGTTCCTAAAGCTATAGGGGTGGATGGATTACCAAAGCCGAAGATTATCCCCATAGCCACAAAACCCAAAAGCTGCACAAGCATAACCATTCCATTAGCTGCCATAAAACTTGCTAAAAACTTAGAAAAAATAATCTTTCCTCTTGAAACAGGCTTAGTTAAAAGCATTTTTATAGTAGAGTCACTATTTTCTTTTGATACAATATCTGAAAGCACTAAACATAAGATCAGTATCAAAAATAATCTTTCACTTGCCTCAAAATAAAAATAAAACAAACCAAAAGCAGTACATACACCATTAAAATTATACTCTATGTTATTATTAAGATAATATTCTTTAACCAATATCTCCTTATTCACTTTTTCAGCTTCAGTAAAAAGTTTTACACTTTCATAAGAGCTTTCTTCTTTCTTTAAATCTTCTATATTTTTTCTAAGCTTATCCTTCCATGGTTTATCAGGATTCTTAAGCTCTTCTAATTTATCAAGTTTATCATTTAAGCTTGCAATTTGAACATTTAACTGTTTATCCATCTGCCCAGTCTCATCAATTGAAAATGCATAAAGTTTTCTTTGATTAAGCGTTTCTAGCTGCCTATTTATTTCTGCTTCTTGTCCGTCTATAGTAAGCAGCCTCTTATAATTAGGATACATCATGAAAACCAAGAAAACCGTAACAGCTGTAAGTGCAAAAAATACTACAGTAAACCTCTTCTTGCTTATCATTTTTTTAAATTCATTTCTTATTAATCCCCACATGCCAGCCCCTCCTTCTTAAATCAAAACATCTTTTTTGCTGAATATAATCATAGACAGCAATAGACTAAACAGCATATATATCCCCATCGCAATAATCCCCATTTTCATGTTCACAATGGGATTATTGATTATATTAACTATCCGACCTGTTATTAATATTGGTGCATTAGAGTAAGTAGTCAATAACAAAGGATATATATTTCTAAAGGCTTGTTCAGGAATTAAAAACGTTCCTAAGCTTACTATTACAATTAATACAAAGCTTATTATCAAGGACGAAACATTATTTGTAACAATAATAGAGATCAATAAAACAAAAGCAACAAGTGCTGCAATAAATAATAATTGAAGCCCTGCAGAACTCACTAGTGCTTTTCCTGATGACCATAGATAAGAGCTGTTTAATAGAGCTGTACACATATTTTTATTTGAATTATAAACATACTGAGTTCCTGCTATAACAGGATTTTTAATATTCCCAAACTCAAACTTCAAACCTAAGAACAAAAAATTAACGCCTTCCGCTAAAACTATTATTGAAATTATTATCAGACAATGGGTAAGATATTTAGAAATAACTATTTTCTTTCTTGATACGGGCTTGCTTAAAAGAACTTTTATTGTAGAATTGCTGTACTCTCCTGAAATTACATCAGCACTTAAAAAAACTATAAACACAGGAATAAGCAAAGTGCTTATTGTTTCCATAACTTTTAATATAGCTGAAAAACTATAAACCTTATACTCCTTTTCAGGCATCATATCATTATCTAAATAATATTGAAGTTTCATTATTTGAGCATTTAGATTTTCCATTACACTATTGTTAGTCAAAGCATCTATATCCTTCTGTTGCTCTTTTAATGTCTGGATTTTCTTTTCTGTATTTTTTCTCCAATCCTTAACTGAGGCCATCATTTCTTCAGTTAAAGCAATATTTTCTTCAGTTAGTTTTTTTATCTGATTTTCAACATTTAGCTTATCTTCTTTAGAAAGTTTCTTATCTGTCTCAAGCTGTCTTGACAGCTTAGTTATCATTTCGCTGTTCCTAACTCTCTTAATTTCTGGATTTAAACTTTCTATATCCTTTATAACAGAAATGTTTGCATATATAAAAACTGCTATAAGTACAAAACAAAGTATAATAAACTTTTTGCTTTTTATAAGTTTTAATGCTTCATTTCTTATTAACCCCCACAATTCAATCCCCCCTTGATTAAGCTTCCTCTACAATTTGCATAAATCTTCCCTCAAGATTCTGCTGAAGCTTATTGATGCTTTCAACTTCAATATTATTTTTACCTAAATCAAATATAAGCCTAGAGAAAGCCCCCTTCTCAATACTCAATAAAATTTTATTATCAAGTATATCAATTGTTTTTACATACTCTAATTTGCCTAAAAGTTCTGCTCCCTTGGCCTGATCTTTTACTATAAGCTCCACCTTGTCATATTCTTCATTATTCTTAAGCTTATTAGTGTACTCAATAGACTTAATAATCCCCTTATCTATAAAAGCAACCCTGTCGCAAACCTGTTCAATTTCAGCTAAGATATGGGAGGATATAAAAATTGCAGTATTATTTTCTCTTGCTAAATTCTTTATTATATTTCTAAACTCAATAATTCCAAGAGGATCAAAACCATTTGTTGGTTCGTCCAGTATAAGAAGCTTCGGATTAGGAAGCAGCGCCTGCCCAAGGCCTAATCTCTGTTTCATTCCTAAGGAATACTTCTTAACCTTGTCATCTATTCTGTCCTTTAAACCTATAAGCTCGATAATCTCTTCTATTCTTTCCTTGCTTACATTGCCGTACATCCTTGAAAAAATAATTAAATTTTCCCTTCCTGTTAAGTCATTATACATATCCGGATATTCTACTATAGAGCCAACCTGCTTTAACGCCTTTACCAAATTCTTTTGGATATCATAGCCCATAATTCTTATGTTTCCTTTATCAGGCTTAATAAGTCCAACAAGCATTCTTATAGTAGTAGTTTTTCCAGCACCATTAGCCCCCAAAAATCCAAATATTTCTCCCTCTTTTACATCGAAGGATATTCCTTTAATAATTTCTCTTCTGCTTAAGCTTTTATAGACATTATTAACTTCCAAAACAGTATTCATTAAACCCCAACCCCTTATATAAAATATATTTTAAATAAATTCTGTTTTTCACACTATACCTTATGAAGTTATATCTTTTCTAACAAATACTAAATGACTTATACCATAACACAAAACTATCCAGACTATAAGAATTACTAGTACATATCTGTAACTTATAAAATCAAGTCCTAATTTCATATTTATATCTCCGTTGACAACAGCCTGACCATCATAATAAGTAGTAAATATAAATGCAGAAATTTTATCAATGATAGTCGGTGGCTGAACACGATACATAAAGCCATTATGTTTTAGTAAAACAAGAGCATGAGTAAATCCCATAAAAAACACAGCTATTCCGGTTGATATATTGCTATTTTCAATTACTGTAGAACAAAGAAAGCAAAAGGCTATGCTTGCAGTAACTGCTAAAATCTGAATAACTAGCATTTTTACAATAAAATTTCCCGAAGATATTAAAAAAGCGCTGCTTAGGTTCGGAATAACTATACTTTTCAGCTCATTTGCGTATTCAGGGGAGACAGACGTATATCTTGTTCCAGCGACTGCAGGAACAGAGGAGTTTCCAAACCCGAATATACCTCCTATTGCAATAAAAATTATAAGCTCAAATAATAAAATGACTCCATTAACCACAAAGAAGCTTACTATAAATTTAGACAGTACGACTTTTCTTCTCTCTATAGGCTTTGTTAGCAATAATTTTATTGTGGCAGGCTTGTTCTCTCCTGATACTATGTCAACCACCATTATCCCTGCTATAATTAAAAGACCAAGAAGTCCAAATATCCTCATTTCAGCCGGCATATCATAAAAGCTTTTTATACTCTCGTTATAGTCATAGGGTATATTGTTATCTAGGTAATACTGTTTTTTCATTATATTTATACGTTCCTGGTATTGGGCTACAGGAGGCAAATTCCAGTTCTTCTCCAAGTATTGCTTTGAGTAGCTTATATCCTGTTTTACTCTTTCCTGCCAAGGCACATTTTCATCTGCCAGCTTTTCCAGCTGTATAAGTTTTTCCTTTTGATCATTTATTATTTTACCGTAGCCTTTATTTACTGCCTCAGATGCTCCCTTATCCTTTTGAAGATTACCTTGCTCCTCTAGGATATTAATACAATCCTTTGTTCTTTTAATTTCATTTATTATTCCTCTGGTCTTTGGTGCAGCTACTATTGTAGAAAGTATACAAAAAACGCATACTGTCATTAATAATGCAAGGGATATAATGAATTTTTTCCTTCTAACAAATTTCCATAATTCTATCTGTATAATGTTAAACATCTTAATCCCCCTATGCAGTAATATCTTTATTAATAAAGTTACAGCAGGACAGGCTTATAAACAAAATTCCCCATAATAATGTGCTAAATAAACCTGTAGTGAAGCCTATATTAACAGTTCCTAAACTTATATTAATACTTCTTCTTACTACTCCTGCTCCATCCACATAAGTAGTGAACAAGTAAGGATAAATTCTAGAAAGAAAGGCTTGCGGCAAAATAGAGGTAATTATGCTCATAAACAGCATAACAACTGAACTGACCATTAAGCTTATTGTGTTGTTTACAAATAGAGTTGAAATAACTAAAGTAAAGCTTACTGATGAAAAAATAAATAAAACTTGAAGCAATGCTAATCTAATAAGATAGCTGTATGCGTATATTAAGGAAGAGCTATTTACTGCTGCACTTACTTTTCCCAAGCTGTCAATGGTGTACTTAGTTCCTGCAGAAATTGGATATATAGGACTTCCTGTTTTAAAGAAAACTGCAATAAACAAAAACCCCAGAAGCTCTAAAATCAAAACAGTTACAGCTGCCACAATAAATGCACTAAAAAACTTAGCCAGTATAATACGACTTCTCTTAACAGGCTTAGTTGCCAGAAGCTTTATTGTAGAAAACTGCATTTCCCCGCTAACTAAGTCATAAGTTAGTATTACAATTAATAGAGGAAGGAATATAATATTAACAAAGCTTATAACGCTGTCCATATTGTTATATGCACTTATTTCGTATGGTTTATGTGGCATTATATTATTATTGATTAAATAGTTGTTAACCATAATCTGCGAATTAATGTCTTCTGCTTCGTTTAATCTCAACGATATTTCCGCATTTTTTCTTTCATTTTCAAGGCCTTCATTCTTCTTTTTCAATTTTTCAATCCAATTGTAGTTTGGATTATTCTTTTCTTCTATAAGTTCTTTATTTTCCTGTTCAATCTTTTTAATTTTATTTTCATAATCCTTTATAATATCTTTAGATAATTCCTCATCCTTAACTTTTGCTCTATAGTCTACAAGCAATTTCTCGTTATACTTGAGCTTTATATCAGGTGTTTCATTCTGGGCATTTCTATAAATAATATATATTTGAGCAAGTAAAAGCATTATTAAAGCTAAACAAAACAAGATATATTTCTTGCTTTTTATAAGCTTATAAAATTCTACCTTAAACAAATTCACTGTGCTTACCTCCTCCAGATATCTCCATAAATCTATCCTCAAGATTCTGATGAATCCTATTAATGTCTAATATCTGTATTCCTTTTGCACTTAGAATAGTAATAAGCATAGAGTAACAATCCTTATCTGCAGTTATAATTAAGCTTCCTTCCTTTTCCTCAACTTTTTTTACAAAGCTAACCTCTTCTAAAAGCTGCTTTGCTTTCTCTATTTCATTAATTTTAAGTATAATTTTTTCTGTGCTATTTGAGCTTAATCCATTTATCTTTTCTATAGATTTTATGAGTCCATTATCAATAAAAGCAACCTTATCGCATAACTGTTCAATCTCTGAAAGAATATGGGATGATACAAAAACAGCCGTATTATATTCATTAGCTAAACTTTTAACTATGTTTCTAAAATCAATAATTCCTAAAGGATCTAGTCCATTAGTTGGCTCATCCAGTATTAATAATTTAGGTTTAGGAAGCAGCGCTTGACCTAAACCTAATCTCTGCTTCATTCCAAGGGAATATTTTTTCACCTTGTCATCTATCCTATCTTTTAATCCTATAATTTCTACGACTTCATCTATTCTTTTACTATCTACATTTCCATAGAGCTTTGCAAAAATATTTAAATTTTCTCTTCCGGTAAAATCTAAATACATATCCGGATTTTCAACAATACATCCTACTGAACTAACTGCCTTTACAAACTGTTTTTGCACATCGTATCCATTAATCCGTATATTTCCACTGTTTGGCTTAATAAGTCCCACAATCATTCTTATTGTGGTAGTTTTTCCTGACCCATTTGGCCCAAGAAAACCATATACTTCCCCCTCTTTTACTTCAAAGCTTATTCCTTTAATTATCTCTATCTTTCCAAAGGATTTATGCACATCATTAAGTTCTAAAACATTATTCATAAATTTCCACCCCTAAAACACCTTTTTAAACACATAATAAGATGGCTTCACACCTCTGATTGTATAATCCCCATTTTTCCATTCAAGGAACATATATTTAGTACCGTCAATTTCTTTTATAATATACTTGCTTGCTGTTTTACCTATATTATTTATTACATATCCTTTTGACCATTTCATCCAGTTTGCTGTTTTTTCTTCATTGACTTTACTGTCTTCTGTATTCATTTGAGGCATCTTTCCGTCTGGAAGAAGAACTATACTTTTTAAAAACAGATTTCCCTCATAATTCACATATTTTGTACTAAAATTATCTATATCATATACAAAATCTATAGACTGCCATTTTCCTAAGGCCTCTTCATCATTAACAAAAGGAATATTAGTATTATCTGTATACTTTATTAATGCAGCATTACTATTCCCTTTTAAATAACTTCCGATAGTCTCTGCTTTAGAATTGGTTAAAGAAACAAAGCTTAAAATTAAAATTGCTGAAACTGAAAGAATTGATAATCTATAGGAATATCTATCATAAAGCTTTATATTTTCTATTCTTCTAGTAATTTTATATTTATTGCTTGTAAAGCCTGCTGCTGGGATCCATGCAGTCTTAGAAGAAACTTCAGCCATCTTAATTATTGCTCTTCCATAGCTTTTAACTTCTTCATCTGATAAATATGAAAGCGCTAAAGAATCGCAGCAGAGCTCCCTATCATCTCTCATCTTATTAAAACAGAACCAAAGCAAAGGATTCATCCAGTATACAATCGATAAAAAGTAAGAGATGTTGTTAATAAGTATATCTTTTCGTTTCACATGAGCTAACTCATGCAATAATGCATATTTCGTGTGAGTAATGTTACAGTCTTCCATCATAGAACTAGGCACCAATATTTTTGGCCTCATATAACCTGTTATGGCAGGTGTTGCTATAGTATCCGTCTGTACAAGCATTACTTTCTTATGTATATCCATAAGCTCTTTACATTCCTCAAACAGGTTTAAAATTTTACTGTTGTTGACTTTAGGACATTTTTTAATACTGTACAGAAATTTTATATAAAGCATTCCTCCAAATAAGAGGCACCCCATACTGCCTATTAGCCATAGCTTTGGCACTAAATTTAAAATACTTTTTACTGATGAATTATTATAACTATTTGAGAAAGCTTTTTTTTCGTAAGTTTTAATCTGTGCTATAGTATTCATATCAGAATTATCTTTAGAGCTAGTAGGTATATCTAGACTAGTATTTTGAGCTGAATATAAATGAGTGTATTGATTAGTGAATTGAGTAAAATTATATATGCTGAATTTGCTCTGAGGTGTTATAGGAAGCAGCAGGCGAAGTATTAAAACAAGCCAAAGAGCATACTTAAACTTTAATGACATTTTATCCTTTAGAATAAATCTCAGTACAAGAATAAAAACTCCAATAACACTTGCTTTTAAAGACACCGAAAGCATAACATTAAATAAGCTGTAAAGAATTAATTCCCCCAAATTCATATCCTCTACTTCCTTTCTTCAAGAATACGAGTTAATTCTTCTATGTCTTCTTTAGTAAGACTTTCATCCTCAATAAAATTTAGCAGCATATTTTTTAGAGAGCCTCTGTAAACCCTTTGTAAAAAAGACTTGCTTTCTTCTTTAACACAATCTCTCTCTTCTACTAAAGGATAATATTTATATTCCCTTTTATACTGCTCGTAGCCTAAAGCCTTCTTATCTACAAGCCTTCTTATTAAAGTCTTGACAGTTTTAGGCTGCCATTCCTTCTTATCCTTTAAAGCATCTATTACCTCTCCTGCAGTGCAGTTAGGATTTTGCCAAATAATCTTCATTATTTCCCATTCAGAATCTGATATTTTTAAAGAATCCATAATTTTTTACCTCCTGTGAGTTCAATATAGATTACATTTGTAAGCTTTAATTATATGTTACCTTATATTGTAATAAGAGTCAATAATAATGTATTACTTATAAAAATATACAATAAAACTTAGGGCATGTTTACTTTAATGCCCTAAGTTTTTCTATCAAGTCCACTGGACTTACTACATGCTTAATTTCATAAGTTTTTGATTTATAATCAAACTTTGTTTCCTTGCTTGTTTCTAAAGCAGTTTTCCAAAATAGTTCTGGTGTAACCTTTGAATTCACTTCGCAGGAAAGCGCATAAAGTCCTGAAATATATGGCACCACCCAACTGTAGGCTCCAAATCTATAAAATACATATTCATCATCACTATTTGGACCAGCTACTGCTCTAGAGTCCATTGGTAAGTATAAGTAATCTTTATTTCCTAATTCTAATATTTTTAGGGTTAAAGACCTCAGGCATTTTATCCTTTGATATCCATTTTGTCGTACTGTCAAAAATGCATAAAAAGTTATTTACTTTTTCCTTTTAAGTCTAGTTCAGATAAGTCTTTTCTATATAAATCAACCTGCAATAAATATAAATTTTCCGGACTTGGAAAATACACATAAAAAGCTGGCAACTCGTACATTTTATCAGGCTTATATTCAACTAACTTGTTTGCAACTGGTTTTCCCTCAGAAGGTTATTATCTAAAAGCTTTTCTTTTACTAAGTTGCCCCCGTACACTAATATAACTATTGACAATATCAGTACGACTTTTTCATATTCTAACTTTATTTATTTTATAAAATTAATAATTGCCTAAGATTCCATTATCCCTAGAATAATTAACAAAGTAATTAAAAATCAACTTACCTACTATTAACCAAAGTACAGTAAAACCAATTAGTGACATCCAATCTCCAGTAGTGATTGCAATACCTGATATAGATTTTCTAGCAATATCTATTCCTTGAGTTAATGGGATAATTTTATTCAGTTCTACGGGAATATTAGTCTTAGTTACAGTATCAGTTAGGAATAATAATAGTATTTGAATTATAAAATTTAGATTTCCAATCTTTTTTTCTTTAATAGCTATTCCACCCAAAATAAGACTAAATCCATACATACCTATTAAAGTTATAGTTAGGGATAATAAAACTATCCAATTTACGTATATTCCAACCTTAGCTATAGTAACTGATAAAAAGACTATTAACGACATCTCCACAAACTCTATTATTAATGTGGTCAAAGCGGATCCCAATATCAAATATGAAATTGGTACTACTGCCATAAACTTTTGTTCTAATGTTCCTTTTACTGCCTCCGAACTCAGCTCAGAAGTAAGAGAGTTTACAATTCCTATAGAAAAATTCCAAAATACATAACCTAATAATAGAAGTGTTTTAGAATCATTTGAGCCACCATAATAATTACCAAGCGATGTTCCTGAGCCAAAGAATATCAAAGAGAAATATATTATAGATATAACAATAATATCACTAATGAAACCTATTCTATAAGATACAAACTCCTTTAAATTCCTTGAAATTTCAGATTTTATAATTCTTAAAAAAATCACTTTTATCGTTCCTTTCACATTAACTTAATTAGTTGATATCTTATATATATGTTCTATTTCTTCATTGCTTATATCATCATTAATAAAATTATCTCTAATACCTCCATTGCTTAGTATAATAAATCTGGAGCTTACTCTTCTTATAAAATCAATATCATGTGAAGCAATTAAAATGCTAATATTTAGATTTTGTTGTATAGACTTTAATATTTCAATAAGATTTGCCTTAGCTTCTATATCAACTCCGTTGGAAGACTCATCTAATATAAGTAGACTTGGTTTGTGAAGCATAGCTGCAATTATTGCAACCACCTGCTTTTGTCCTAAAGATAAAGTTCTAACTTTTCTATCCAATAGGTTTTGTATCTTAAAGTCCTTTGAAAAGTTTAGTATGTTATTTCTAATATCTGATTTTTTCATTCCCTTAATTGCACCAAAGTAATAAAAATTATCTCTTACAGTTATATTCCAATAAAGATTTCGTGCCCCCTCAAGAACAACTCCTATATTAGCTAATTGATTATGATAATTATTTTTTGTAAGATAGCTACTATTAATACTTACAGTACCTTCATCGGGTAATAATAATCCACATATAATTTTAATCAAGGTTGTTTTACCTGCCCCATTAGGTCCTAATATTCCTAATATTTCACCATTGTTTATTGTAAGATTAACTTTAGAGAGAGCTCTTAAACTTGTACTTTTATAAGTCTTGCTTAAACTTTCTATTTTGATAATATTAATCACCTTCTTTTTTTATATTTTCGTTATCTATCGATAGCGCCACAATATCAAAATAAGTGTTGCTTATCTTAAGATGTTCTCTTAAATATAGTTCCTTCTTAAACCCAATGCTTTCAAAAAAAATAATATATTTTTTCTGAAATGAAATTAATTGAACTGATATTTTATAATAATGTTTTTTGTTATATAACTTTTCCATTATGAATTTATATATATTTTTATAAAATAAATTATTTTCAAGTTTTTTCCCAAAAGTATTATAGTTCCAAAATTTTCTCCATCAATATATTTAAATGCAGATATAATATTGTTATTGCTTAAAATAACAAACCTTTCTTCCATGTGAAAATCACCATAAAGATTTATAATTGGAATATCAATATTATGGATTATCTTAAGCCATTCATCATTATCAGTTATCTTAGAAATATAGCCAAAAGAGTTTACATTCATTTTAATTATCCTCGTTACTTAATAACAAATTTTTTATATAATTATCAGAGATTTAGCACTTAAATTCCAGTAAAAAATTCGTTTTTACTGGAATTGTATTTTTTTACACTTACTTAAAGGGCTGGTAAGCCCTTAGACCGGTAGGTCGCAAAAATGAGTATACTTTCCCCTACCCCAAGAAATCTTAATATAAAATTTCCAGTTTTTATTTTAAAATTATGTTTTTACAAATAGTGGGTTATTCCAATTATCCTCTATAATAAATCTTTCATCTTTTATATCTTCAATTATATTTATTTGTAACATACGTTTCTTTCTAAATCCCCTAATACACCGAAAAAAATATAATTGCATTAAATTAAACGCTAATATCATAAATATTAACACTACCTCAACGCCCGTAGGGCTATGAAGAAAGCAGTGGTTTAAATGCCATTCTGTCTTTAATTGATGAAAAGCATTATTTTCTATATCCCATCTTTTATGCATTATCTTCCATAGAGTTTCTGCTGAAGTAAATCTATCTGTTGTTATAATCCAACCCTCTTTGATTTCTATTTTATCTTCAATATGAATTTCTTCTAAAAATTTTATAAATCTAACTTTAATAGATGCATCTGACATTTCAAAATCATTTTCATCCCAAGCTTTAATTTTTGTATATTTTTTATCTCCTTGCTTTATAATCCAGTCCTTATTAGGCTCACGCCTTTTAAATAAAGCTAATGCATCCTTCGCTATATGAAGTCTTTCATCTTTCACTCTCACTACTGCGTTCATTCCTATTGACAATACTTCTTTAATCCAAGTAGATTTACAATATAAAGCGTCAGCAACTATGATATCTGCAAAATGATGATATTCTTTATATAACTTTTTAATTAGTCTTATAGCACCAGTAGTTTCTCCTTCATTTTTATCTGAACTATCTTTTTTAGGTTCAAGCATTTCTTGGCCTAATATAATATGCGGATCAGAACCTACCGTTGAACAAACTACAGCTCTGTGAAAATAATGAGTAGTACCATCCCTATGTTCTCGTGAAAGGCATCTATCACAACACTTTTTAGTACTTTCAAATAGCTCTACACCATCTATAGCAGCTACTTTTAGTCCATCAATAGTACCATTTCGAAATACTTTGTTTTTTATAGTAGTTTTTATTATGTTGTTATGAATATTTTTTAAACCATCCAAATCAAAATCACTTAAACACCGCCTGACGGCATCAATGCGTAGCATTTTGGCGTTTTTAGGTAAGACTTTTTTAAATTTATCCTTTTCAATCCAATGCTGTAATCTATTGAAACTTCTTATCTGAAGCATGAATCCAAATAACACTACAAAAACTATTGTTGAAAGTCCCACTGAAGATTTTATCCTTTTATCTTTTAAATTATTGATTTTTTCACCCATATCATATACCTTATTAATATAAGTGAGTAATTGTTTTAGATAACTTTTGCTCATTTTATCAGCATCCTTTTTTGAGTTTCTCGCAAAAACATTATAAAAAGGATGCTTTTATTATGCAATCTTTTTCTCTATAATTTCCAGTGAAAATCGGAATTGATATATCTCTTCGCAAGTAATCACAAAATCTCATAAATTAACGGGCTTACCGCCCTAAATTTTTTTAAGTGCTAAACTTCTGTATAATTATTTCTTGATATATGACATAAAATTACTAGAATAATACTATTAGTATAAAAATAACTAAACCCCAATAAACATGAAAAAATAAACAATTCTATTTTTTGCTTATTTTCTACATTCATATCATGAGATATAGTAAAAATTATACTTATTATGATTATAGAAATATAAGGTAGAAATGTTGTTACCAGCAATCGCAGATGGAGAAGTTTTGGCAACTAAAAAGGGAGAAAAATTTCCATCAGGTTTTATTTGCCATTGACATTGAGCCTCCGTGGGGTATGTTTAATGTCCTTGAGCCATGCCCTGAAGAGAAGGACATGGTGATGGAATAGTCTAACATACCCACCCTCAATGTCAATGGTTCGCTACGCCAAACGTTAAATTTGTACTGGTAAAAATTCTCCAAAGTTCTTTGCCAAAATCTCGGTATTTGATTTTGCCAGTCACAAAACCCTTATTAAAACTAAAAAACAGTGGCATAATACTCTTTTTCTAGGTATATATCATGTTAACTTATAAAATCATGATATAAAAAGTTACTTAAAATTAAAAATACAACTTCTAAGCCTTTATAATGCTCGTTACCACTATTGGAGTTTTTTCTTCAACATAATATTTGTTTAACACTTGATTTTTTTTGCTTGTCAAAAATCCTGCATTTAAAACTGTAACTATAAGTACAAAAATAGTAAAAACGGGTAATTTTTTTTCATGTTATCTTCTCCTTCGTATTGTATTTGATATATTCAGTGTATAATATTTACAAACAAGTGTAAAACTTCTATAATTATGTTAAATTCAGAATATTCTATTTGATTTAATTTTAACAAATCCTAGGACAAGCTTGATTAGATTTTTACCGTGATTTCGTCTATATTATAAAAATGTTCTTTAAAATTACATTTTATGAAAGGGGTTATACCTTGATAAGCTGTATTGGATATAGGATTAAATCTTTAAGAAAAGAAAAAAATATTCGCCAGGATGAACTGTGCTGCAATATTTTAAATAGAACTATTTTAAGTAAAATAGAAAATAATAAAATGCTGCCTTCAATTCCTCAGCTTGAACATATTTCTGATATTTTAGGTGTATCAATTGAGTATTTTTTTCAGAATCATGCTGTTTCAGAGCATAATCAGAACTCTGCAGTATCATCTAATGACTGTACATCATTAGAAAACTTATATAACGAAAAAAAATACTTTGATATAATTGAAATTACAGAATCCAGTAATCCCTGTGATATTAATAAAAATTTTTATGCAGGTATGTCCTATTTTAATATACAACTATATAATACTTCAGCAGAAGTTTAGCACTTAAAAAAATTTAGGGCGGTAAGCCCGTTAATTTATGAGATTTTGTGATTACTAGAGATGACG
>Ga0063235_10041_pt1 | contig 48542 bp, 52 predicted proteins | sample YelNatPoosite2B6_FD_60082 | JGI IMG/M metagenome (GOLD analysis project Ga0063235, IMG submission 60082) | Hot spring thermophilic microbial communities from Obsidian Pool, Yellowstone National Park, USA - site 2 B6 (version 2) (version 2) | ecosystem: Environmental > Aquatic > Thermal springs >...
GCCAGCGTTCGTCCTGAGCCAGGATCAAACTCTCAATTTAAAAGTTTGAAAACTTAAGCTCATCGCTTACTTATTTATCGAAGTTGACTAAACAACTTCAAAAGAATTGCTGGTCATTTACCTTAATCAATTTCTGTTTAATTTTCAAAGACCAATTTGCTTTGCCGTCATCTGACAGCTTTTATATCTTATCAGCTTCAAGTTACTTTGTCAACAAGTTTCTTGCTCATAATTTCAAGCAACTTTAATTGTCTACTTTTGTAGAATCAACTGCTGAGATATATATCTTATCACCGTTCCACTTCAAAGTCAACAGCATATTTACTGGTAACTTGAGGGAAACTTTGCTGCTGCCATATCAGGGACAACTGCGTAGGAACTATGTTAACAGGATTATTTATTTCTGTCAATAACTCATTTAGTGGTAATCTTTACACAGCTTATTGAGTCTCTAGAGTAATATATAATCTTTCGTTCCTTGTCGTTTCTTGTCGGCAACGAAATATATCTTATCATTTTTATTTAATGGCATTTATATATTTAAGGGTATTGTTTTAATATATTTACTTACTAATAGTCTTTGCTATGTGTGGATTTGGATAATGGGTTTAATAGCAAAGGTATTATAATTAATACTTAAAAAATGATTTGGAATTATCACTCATGATTTAAAATATACTTGGTACGAATTAGTGGCAAATATTAAATCTAAAATTATTCAGCATCCAGGAAGAAAAGAAGTTTGCTATTCTATAACACAGCTTTTAGTTATTGGCCCAAGCTTATTATCTTCTACTAAAGCCTTTCCCTCATAATCTCTTATTCCTAGACTGAGGTAGACTTGTGTAAATCCAAGTCTACCTCTTTTTCATTACATTTTTTATATCCTCAACACTCATGCCATAATAATCGGCTCCTGTCTCCTCACATATATTTTTACAGTTTGAAAATGCTGCCCCGCCTACTATTATCTTTGGAGCCTTTTTACCAAAATAGTTTCTTATGGCTGCAATGCTATATTTTGCTGACTCAATATGGTAAGGCATAGTAATAGAAATAGCTACAACATCTGGTTTCTCAATCTCTATAGCTATGATAAGGCTTTGAACAGGCAAATTAGAGCCTAGATAGGTTACCTCCCACCCTTCAACCTCTAGAATATCTGTAATCATTTTAAGTCCTATATTATGGAGCTCAGACCCTACAGTTAAAGCAAGCATTGAATAAGACTTACTAGTTATTTTTTTCTCTCTAATTTTAATCTCTCTCATAATATCCAGGATAGCTTCAGATATGAAGTGCTCCTTCCATACATCTATACTTCCACTTTCCCATAATACTCCAACTTCCTTTAGTGCTTCCGCAAGAATATCAAAATATATGATTCTTAAGCCAATACCAGCCTCATAAATATCAGTTATTAGTTTTCTTGCATTTTCCCTCTCTCCATTTAATAAGTATCCTATAAAAGCCTTATAAGTTTCATAAGTAGACATTAAGGCAAAATCAATTCCTTTTTCATTATTAATAGAATATGTCTTAGCCTCATCTCTTCCTAAAAGATAGTCTACTGTTACTTCAAACAAGCTGGCAATCTTATCAAGTCTTCCTGTATCAGGAATTCTTATTCCTTTTTCATAGTTGGCAATAGTAGTTTGTGCTACCCCTATAAGACTGGCAAATTCTTTTTGAGTGTATCCTTTATTAACTCTAAGTTCTTTTATTCTATTTGATATTTCTTTGCTCATTAATATTCACCTTCTTCAATTGCATCTTAAAACTAAATTATCACATTATGAAATAATAATCAATATTTTTTAACAAAAACTATTGATTTATTTCTTTTTGTGATATATTATAAATATATAGACAAGCGATAATGATTATTCGTTAAACACAATTGTTACACACCAATATAGCTTCACTAAAAACATAATTCAATGTATTGATTTAAATTTATATATACAATGCAAAAGTTCTAATACATTAACGATGTCCCAAAAATCCTTGAAGATTGGATATTTTGTGACATCGTTAATGTAAGAACTTTATTGCATTATATATATATTATCTTTAATTATATTAAGTGGAAGGAGAATTATTATGCATAAGTATTTTGACGAATTTATTAAAGCTTTCCAGTTGGAGGACAGAGAAGCTTCACTAAATTTGACCTTATCTAAACTAAAAAATGATGAGCTAGACATAACTGAACTTTATACTGAAATACTGGCGCCGGCTTTAAACAGCATGGTACAAAACGAAAATGATAAAGCCTCTATTTGGAGAGAACACGTAAGAAGCTCTATAATCAGAACTATCATAGAAAATTGTTATCCTTATGTTATTAAAGAAAGAAATGAAAAGTATAAAATCAAAACAGATAAAAAGGTGGCTGTAGTTTGTCCATCTGAGGAATATCATGAGATTGGTGCCAGGATGATTACTGATTTCTTTACTTTACTAGGTTATGATGCTGTTTTTGTAGGAAGCAATACTCCTAAAGACGAATTTTTAGAAGCCTTAGCAGTTATAAAACTTGATTATATAGCTATAAGCGTTTCAAATCCTTATAATCTAATAGCTGCAAGAAAAGCTATTGAAAAAATAAGTGGAGCTAATCCAAAAGTGAAAATACTGGTTGGAGGAAATGCTTTTAATCAACACAATAATGCCTACAAAGAAATTGGGGCAGATATGTATCTTAATAAGTTTGAAGATATTTTAGAACTTTCTAAGGAGGACAGATTATGAAACTACCATTTAAAATAGCAGTAAGATTTTTAAAATCCAGCAAAGGTCAAACAGCACTAATTGCATTAGGTATAGCTGTTGGGGTATCCGTACAGATATTTATTGGCTCTCTTATACAAGGTCTTCAAAAAAGCCTTGTAAATAAAACAGTAGGAAATTCACCTCAAATCACCATAACCTCAAACACTGATGACAAGGTTATCGTAGGCTATGAAGAAATACTTAAAAAAATAAATGCTAAAGACAAAGAAATAATAAATGTTTCTGTAGCTGCAGATGGCCCAATGCTTATAAAAGAAAACAGCAAAACTTATTCTGTACTGTTAAGAGGTATGGACATTGATTCTTCTGATAAGATTTACAATATTAAAAACAGAATATATGAAGGAACTCAGCCTAAAAATTCTGATGAGATTATGATAGGTAAAGACCTGCAGAAAGAGTTAGGTGTAAAGCTTGGAGAAGAAATAGAGGTCATACCTGCTAATGGTCAAGTAAAGAAGCTTAAAGTTACTGGCTTTTATGACTTAAAGGTTGCTGCAATAAATAAGTCCTGGCTAGTTACTACTTTAGAAACTTCTCAAAATATATTTTCCATTAAGGACAAGGTAACTAGTATAGAGATGCAGGTTAAAGATATTTTTAATGCTGATATAACAGCTGCTGATCTAGCTAATATGTTTGATGAAAATATTAAGGTTGATAACTGGAAGGCTCAAAATGAAGAGCTTTTAAGCGGTCTTAACGGTCAGAGCGTTTCGAGCATAATGATACAAGTATTCGTTTTGGTTGCAGTTGTACTTGGAATTGCCAGTGTACTAGCAATCACTGTAATTCAAAAATCAAGACAAATTGGAATTTTAAAAGCAATGGGAATTAAAGATAGAACTGCAAGCTTAATATTCCTCTTCCAAGGTCTTCTGCTTGGAATACTTGGAGCAATTCTTGGAGTAGCCTTAGGACTTTTCTTAAGCTATGTATTTACAAAGTTTGCACTGAATCCTGACGGAACTCCTGTAGTTCCACTATATATCGACTATGGGTTTATAGGCCTCTCTGCAATTATTGCAGTTGTCTCAGCAACCGTAGCTGCTTTAATTCCAGCAAGACGTTCTTCTAAATTAAATCCAATAGAGGTGATAAAAAATGGCTAATATAATTAGTTTAAATAATATAAATAAAATTTATGATAATTTTGTTAAAACACAAGTGCTCTATGATATAAATCTATCCTTTAAGGAAGGTACCTTTAACTCTATAATCGGAGCTTCAGGAAGTGGAAAAAGTACTTTATTAAATATAATGGGTACCCTGGATAAACCATCAACAGGCGAAATTTATATTGATGGAAAAAGAACTGATACTATGAGAAAAAACGAGCTGGCAGAGCTAAGAAATAGAACTATAGGCTTTATATTTCAGTTTCACTACCTGCTCCCAGAATTTACTGCACTTGAAAATGTCTTAATGCCAAATAGAATTAAAGCTTCTAACCCGTCAAAAGAAGACTTAGCAAGAGCCCATGAGTTATTAGATTTAGTTGGACTTACAAAGGTTAAAAATAATCTGGCTTCCAATATGTCAGGAGGCCAGCAGCAGAGAACAGCTATTGCAAGAGCTCTGATGAACAACCCTAAAGTAATACTTGCAGACGAACCTACTGGCAATCTTGACTCTGATTCTACTGAAAATATATATAACCTTATGAGAGATATAAATAAAAAATTTAATACAACCTTTGTTGTAATAACACATGACAGAAGAATAGCTGAGAAAGCAGATAGAATTGTTGAAATAAAAGACGGCAGGATAAGTATGGATATTTAAGCTTGTCATTTACAAAATATCATAATTAATTTCGAGGTGATTTCAATGGATACAAACTCTCTTGACGGCCGCAGCCTATATAATGCATTTATTTCTGGTGCTAATGCAGTAATTAAACAAAAAAACTCACTAAATAAGATAAATGTATTCCCCGTTCCAGATGGGGATACAGGAACAAATTTATCTTCAACTATGAAATCTATTATAGAAACTTCAGTATTTAACGAATCTGCTAAGGAAACCTTAAAGTCTATTTCAGAGGCTGCCCTTATTGGTGCACGAGGCAATTCAGGAATAATTTTTGCACAATTTGTAAACGGAATTTATTATGAACTTGGAGATGAGGAAAGTATAAATCACAAAACCTTTGGATCTTTACTTAAGAGAGCTGTTCCATACGCATATAATGCAATCTCCAATCCAATTGAAGGAACTATGATAACTGTTATGAAAGAGTGGTCTGAAGCAGTGTATTCTTATCAGGCAAAGACAAATAACCTTTTCGAACAGCTGACATTATCACTGCAAGCTGCAGTAGAAGCTCTTCACGATACACCAAACAAATTAAAAATTCTTAAAGAAAACTCTGTAGTAGATTCTGGTGCCAAAGGTTTTCTTCACTTTTTAGAAGGCTTCGTGGAATATATTATTTCTGGAAAGCTTAAAGAAGCAGAATACACTGAAGAAGAGGCTTCTGCAATTGAAATTTCAGAAGAGCATAACAATACAGCTGCAGAGCTTTCCTTTAGATATTGTACGGAGGCTCTGCTATCCGGAGAGGCTCTATCAGCTGATAACATCAAAAGATCAATATCAAACTTAGGGGATTCTATTGTAGTTGCAGGTGGTAATAAAAAAGTCAGAGTTCATATTCACACTGACGAACCCTCTAAAGTTATCTCTAAATTAGCGCTCTTTGGGAAAATTATTCAACAAAAGGCTGATGATATGAAAAAGCAAAAAGAAATTGTTACTAATAGATTGAGTAACATTGCACTAGTTACTGACTCTATTGCTGATTTGCCTCAAGCAATCATTGATAAATATCAGATACATGTAATTCCTTTAAACATTTTAATGGATGGGGCAGAGTACTTAGATAAGCTTACAATTACTTCTGATATGTTTTATAAAACAATTGATAAAGTTAAAGAATTTCCTACCTCTTCTCAGCCAAGTATAAAAAGTATAGAGAACTTATTTTCTTTCTTAACAAGTCACTATAGCTCTGTTATTGCTTTAACAGTTTCTAAAGAGCTTAGTGGAACTTATGCGAATATAAAAAAAGTGGCTGATAAATTTAATGGGGAAGGCAAACTTATTACCGTTATAAATTCAAAACTTAATTCAGGGGCAGAAGGATTAGTAGTTATGAAGGCTGCTGAAGCAATAAATAAAGGAAAAACTCATTATGAGGTTGTAGAAATGATAGAAGACTACATTTCAAAGACTAAAATATATGTTAGTGTAAATACACTTAAATATATGATTCGCGGTGGCAGAATAGCTCCACTTAAGGGAGTACTGGCAAAAGTATTAAATCTGAAGCCAATTGTTACCTTGGATGAACATGGTAAAGGGGCTGCTTTAGGTAAAGCTTACAGTAGAAATGGAAGCACAAAACTTATAATAAAACAAATAGAAGAGCTTAAGAAGCACCATAAAATTAAGAGTTACTCCATAGTCCATGGTAACGCACCTGAAAAAGCACTTGAATATAAAACTGCTTTTTCAAAAATAATCGGCTTTGAACCTGAATACATTACAGAAATATCATCAATTATTGCTATGAGTGCTGGTATGGGAAGCGTTGCAGTATCCCTTATCCTACAATAATTTTTTATAAGAGGTGAACTTATATGTCAATATATTTGCAATTAGCTGCTATTTTAGCTTTATACTTTATTACGTTATTTTTTATAGCTCAAAAATTAAGAAACAACTCAATAGTAGACATAGCCTGGGGAGCAGGTTTTGTTATTATCTCAGTATTTTCTTTGTTTATAGGTAATGTTAAAACAGAAAGAGCTATTGCAGTTACAATACTTGTAACTTTCTGGGGCTTAAGACTTTTTTATCATCTTGCTAAAAGAAACTGGGGTAAACCAGAAGACTATAGATATGTAAATATGAGAAAGAGATGGGGAAAGAAGTTCGCCAGGCTTAAGGCCTTTTTAAATGTATTTGTACTTCAAGGAGTGCTTCAATATATTATTGCACTTCCAATAATATTAGTTAACAGTACCAAATCTTCGGAATTAAATATGTTAGATTATCTAGGAATATTAATTTGGATAATTGGCTTCTTCTTTGAAGCAGTTGGAGACAAACAGCTTAAAATATTTAAAAGTAATCCTATTAACAAGGGCAAAATTATGAAAACCGGCCTTTGGAAATATACTAGACACCCAAATTATTTTGGCGAAGCTGCTATGTGGTGGGGAATATTCATAATTGCTTTATCTGTTAACGGTGGTTTTGATACCATAATAAGTCCTATATTGATTACACTTTTACTTTTATTCGTTTCTGGAGTTCCGCTTCTAGAAAAGAAATATAAAAATAATCAAGAATTTATAGAGTACGCTAGAAAAACAAGCAAGTTTTTCCCTTGGATACCTAAAAAAATAACAGGAAAGCTTCACACGTAACATCTCTACCCTATCATTAGAAACTATTATAAAAGATTATAATCAAGAATTAAGGAGAGAAATATATGTTACAAAATATTAAAATCTATGCTATAACCTTTGTCATATTTTTTATTATTGATATTGCTTGGCTTGCTCTTGTAGCAAAAAACTTTTACAATTCCCAGATAGGCTTTTTAATGAAAAGTAATGTTAATTGGACTGCAGCAATTTGTTTCTATTTATTATTATTAGCTGCCTTGGTATTCTTTATTATTAATCCTGCCTTAGCTAAAAACAGTATCAAATATGCCTTATTTGCAGGTGCGTTCTTTGGATTAATAACTTACGCTACCTACGATTTAACTAACTTGGCTACACTTAAAGATTGGCCTTTAAAATTAACAATTATAGACTTAGTTTGGGGTACTTCCTTATCAGCGCTTACCTCTAGCATTAGTTTTACAATTATTAAATATATTTTAAAATAATCAATATTAACCGCCATGTTTGTCAATTAAAATATCATCATTATAGCAAAAAGGTGATGCTCCTTGCTTAAGCACTTAATCTCACCATCAATATGTTAAAACGTAAATAAAAAAGCCTAGGTTTAAATTTTCTTAAACCTAGGCATATAAACGTATTTGGTGCATCCAACAGGAGTCAAACCTGCCACCGTTGGATTTGATTAGATTTATAAATATTTATAAAGTCTTATAACCATTGAAAATACTAGCTTACAAGTACAGCTTGGTTTATAAAAATTTACACTTATTTAGAACTAGTGTGGGAATAATGTGGGAAAGTTTATTTCCTCTAACCCTATTATTAAGCTACCTTACATAAAATCATTGCAATATCCAATGTTTAACAAAATCAAAAGATCTAATTGTTATAAACCAAATTTAGACCTTACTATTTATATCTCTTTCTGTTTCAAGGTGCCCTCAGCTAATTCATCCTTTAAAAGTTCATATACATAAGCTGAGCTCTCCCTGTATAGTCCAGTGGATTCATCTACTAGTTTTGTATAAACTATTGAGTTGTAGACTATTGTCATTGCTTCATCTATAGCAATGTCTTTATCTTCACATATATAGCTAATCAAGTCCTGTATAATACCTTCTATCAAGATTTTCTTAGGATCCATGAAAGTCCACCTTCTTTCTTAATAATACACCTAAGGTTTATTAATCAATCTGATTTCTGACCTTTAGATAACTAATAGCTCTTTCTGTATGAAATGAATACTGATTTGTAAACTTCTTGAATTTCATGTCCTTAACTAAAGTATCCATATCAATAAGACCATTAGTAAAGGTTCTAAAAAGTACTGCCAAAGCATCATCTGCAACGGGACCAACTACCATATCATATTTATTGTCGTGATTGCTTTCTGTGCTTTCAAAATCTATAAAATGTCTATTTCTATTATTTAAAACAAAAACAGCCCACTCTTTTGATGGAATTTTAAACTCTTTTATTGATAAATCTTCAGCTTTATCTTTATAAATATCTTCGCAAAGATCAAATTCTGTAATTATAGCATTTCCGTCATAAATAGCTGATACTCTTTTAGCCATAAGTTCGGCTTGTTCTTTAATTGTAGTGCAGTAAAAGCCTCTGCCAAAATCCTTATATGGCCTGCATTTACTTATATCTATCTTATCTATGAAGATATTTGATCCATGATACAAAATCATTGTATATACCCTCCGTTATTCTTGGATACCATAATCATATCTTCTACGGCATCATCAAGACTAAGTGTATGCTCAATTTCATAATTATCAAGCAAAAACCCTATAGCCTTATGTTTTTTAAGATAATTAAAAGCCTCTCTATCATCTATATTAAATCTACTTGCAAACTCACTTACACAAACTACCATATATCTTACTATATTTAAATCTCTTTCTCTTAACATTTTAATCCCCCCTGTTAGTTCTCTAGGGCACATAACGATAATTAATCGTTATGTCTCACAAATATATTGCTATAATATAATTATAGACAATATGAGATATAAAATAAATATATAATAAAGAAAATCTACGATATGCTCTTATAATGAACATCTCTAGATTTTCTTAGCTTTATACTCATTTTATTTGACGGACAATTCACGGCCTGGCATAAATTTAAAATTATTATCTTTGTTCCAAAAACTCTGAATGCAGTTCATGTTTAATACTCCTTCTAAGACCATCAATACGTTGCTCCAACAGATTACGATGCTCAATAAATTTCAATCCATTATTTGCTTATATAAAAAGGCAAGATTAACCTTGCCTCTTCATCTAATCTTCAATAATCTCTGTTAGCTGTCTTGCAAAAACACGCTCTGAAACAGGTTTTACAAACTCTTCGTATTGCTTTCTTCCTTCCTTATACTGTTCTTCCGATAATTCCACTGGCACATTATCCATCTTTGAAAAAGGTGAGCATTTTCGCATATTCACTTTTCTAATATCTTCTAAAGTTCTCATAGCACCTTCCTCCTTTATATTTATTCTTAGAACTAATATTTATCTTATCATTTTATATGGAAGGGTTTCAATAAAGCCAATTAAAGAAACAAACCCAGCCAGCTTTATACAAGCTCTTCTTTCCAGAGCTTGTATAAAGTGGACTCCCCTGAGGTTGTCCACCCGAAGGGCTGGCGCCGAGCTGCCACAAAACTTAGACGAAGCTCGAGGACCCCAGAAACCTACCCTAAAGCAGCAGGCTGTCTTTTCAAGCTGACTGCCTCCTGCGCAGTAAAAGGTGCCGAAGGAATGAGTGAAGCCTAACTTCAGCAGCTCTTACTTTGGCCATTGACTTTAGTGGGACATAAAGAAAGAGGCACGTTTTACTGTGCCCCTAGAGGAATACCCCAGCATATAATTTTGCAACAGGCAGGCTATTTTCCAGTCCTTCCATGGAGAATAGCTTGTCTATTGCTTCCTTGCAGGCCCTGTGCCTGCCTATTACTTAGACCACAAAGGAATACATGCACATAAAATCAAAACTTCTGACTGGCTGCCTCCAGATGCTTTTCCTGGGGGCAGATAGGCAGAAGCCACATTATACTTAATTTATATACTTAAGCTTTCATAAAAATTTAAATAGTATCATTATATATTATTGGACATTAATCTAAATTATAGTGATTGAGATCTCTCAAACAAAATACTATCAACAACATATTTGTTATCTGAAAACTTATAATTGATAATAATTTCACCAACAAATCCGGATGGTGATACTTGCGCCCCAACTTTAACCGTTAATAACTTATTTTCCACGTCATAATGAATCCAACCTCCAAAACCTACATTTTCAAACCAAATCCCAGCATCAGAACTTTTTCTTTTTATTATTTGTGTTTTATTATTGAGTGTTACTTGAACTAAGACATCATCATCGTTCTTAGTTATACGTGTTTTAACGTTATTCTTAATAATATCTAATGGATCTTCTATTCCTATTTCTGAAAAATTCTCTGGATTAATAATATGCACTTCCTCTTCATGAATATCAGAACCACTTCCAGTAGTTAAAATAATGATTAATTCTTTTTTCATATCTCCATTTAAGTCATTAAGATATAACTTAGGTTTAAATGATGGATTTGAGTCACTTTTCCAGTTAAAAAAGGCAGATTTACCATTAACATATAGTATAAGTCCTTTATATACACCATCGTGTTGTGGATTAGCAGCAAAAAGTTTAATATTATATGGAGGTAACGAAGCAATTAATGTTTGTTTACTTAATAAATTAGTGCTAAGTACTTGAATCTTATTACATAAATGATATGTACTGCTGCTAGTTTCTACAGTATAACTTATGAGGATAATAGTAAGTATGCGAAGTATTATTTTCTTTGTAATTTTCATTTACGCAACCTCTAAATTATATTATTTAATCATATACTGCTTCAAATAATATTTTACATGCATTATAAGTTTTGCCGCACCTTTCCAGTAAAAATTCGCCTTAAGAATATATTTACAAGGAAATATGCATCAGATCTTAAATCACAATTTTCTCCTTCCTTAACAGCTATATAAAATAAGTAAAAAAGCTGCATTATAGACTGTAACTCTTACATTCTATAATGCAGCTCATTAATTTTAGCTATCAAAATTAAAACTGCTCGTAACTACCGTAGTTCCCTCCCTATAATCCTCTACAACCTCATCAATCTTCTTACATAAAAACTTCAAATTGCACCCCTCACAGCTCTTAAGCACTTTCGACTCAATAACACTGCATGAAGCTCTCTTAAAGCTCACATCAAACAAAGTTCCTGCTATGGCAAAGCGATCATACCTATCCTCGCCTTCAAACTTTTTAACTACCTCATTATCAACAAACATCTACATTTCCTCCTTTCTCTTGGAACACTGGGCAGTCTGTACTCGCTCCCCTTTGGACACTGGGTAACTTAAGACGCTCGCTTCCGCTCACAAGTCACCCGTCAAGGTTCATTTAGAACCTTGACCTCGCAAACTGCCCGTTAAAGTCCATTTAGGACTTTAACCTCCTTAAAATTAAATTTTATAAACCCCAACTGCAATAAAAAAATATTCCCAGAGCTCATAATGTAATAAATATGCAGCTTAAACTGTGTATTTATATATTTAGAAGTAAATTTTTAAAGGAGATGATAATTTGGTATTAAAAGCACAATCAACACGCAGAAAAAATAAAAACAATTCTAATGTGGAGTTTCTTGATGTATGTGATATTGATGATGAAGGATTCATTGAAGGAGATATTAACACTGGAAAAGTGTTGTCAACCTTTAGCTTTGAAATGCATGCAACTCCTGGTGATAATAAAGCTCCAGCTCTCCAGGCACCAATTCAATCAAAGAGCAAAGAAATCCTCAGCCTACAGAATCAAACATATTCCTCTGCACCTAGAGGCCTTACTCCACCTATAAATGGAGAAAGCTTTACTGTAAAGAGATCCTACGCTATGAGACCTTCAACAGTAAGGAAGCTCAATGCCCTGAAAGCAGATCATCCAGATGTTAACGTACTATTCAACACCATAGTTGATATGGCTATATCACACTACTACAACTATATATTTAATGAAGACGGCACCTTCAGCCTTCAGTAATATAAGAAGGTAACTTCTTAAGAAGTTATGAAGTTTAGAAGGAAAGAATATAACAATTTAAGAATTTGACTTTCTTTAATAATAATGTTGATATGGCTGCAAAATAAAAGGAGCATCTTATTGATGTTCCTTCAGCTCGTCGTATAAGAAAAGTATGAACTTACGAAACGAAGATTCTATTGAAAATCTCCTATTGCTCAACTGATTTTCTTTTTATCATTACAGATAACACAAACCCTACAATGATTGGTATTCCATAAATGATACTTTTAAATATCAAGTTCACTGAAAATGGTGAAGAGTATTCAGGATGTTGTAAGTAATTCTGATAATCAATTAATGAGTGTGCTACCATAATCAATACCAATAGAATTGAAATACAGAAAAGCAAAACCGATATAGTTTTATATCTATTTTTCACTTGCCACACCTCCTCAACAATATGTTTAATAACTAATTCGCCAAAAATGCTGTTGTACAATATGAAGATTGCGACGTAATTGTGATTTAAGGTAATACTCATAACTTTTGTTGTAGGCTCTCAATGATATTACCATTGATATCATAAATTGTCACAGAACCTATATTAACTGGCAAAATAAAAACGAATGGTTTTGTGCTTTCAATCTCAATTCTTTGAACGGAATTACCGTTGTTAATTTCTACTTTGCTAACTTGTTGTTTGTTCATAGAAATAAAAGCACGCTCATTATATCCGTTAATATAAAATTCTGCTATTCCTTCAGCAATTATCTCAGTGGCTCCACCGCCTCTAAAAAAGTATCCAAAGGAAAGACCATGGCGATTGACATATATAGAAAATGTGTGTTTTTTATGACTTTCATTATAAAAAAGCATTGCTGACATTGTTTCTGTTGTATCCTTTGCGACTTGCCAGTCATCGGAAATCTTTTGCGAATTTCTTGCATCCTTTTCGATATTTAATTTAGTAATTCCGATATCATTATTAAAATACAATAGCAAAATGATTATACTAACTATACCAACAAATACACATGCATATTTAAAAATTCTTTTCATTACATTACCTCGTAAATATAAATAATTGTTGCTTCATCATAGTTTACTTAAGTTCGCTAGTTGTTCAAAGACTTGGCAAACCATATAAGAAAGTTGTGCAACAATATCCTTACTTATTATTTCTGTCTTTTAACAAGTTTCCCAAACCAATACTGAAAACTAGAATACCGATTAACATAAATGCATGAATAAATCCATTTAATATTGGCACGTATTCACCTGTTAAGTTCCTATTTGCATATACTATATTAACTGTTGTATATCCTAATGGCGTGCTTAATAGTATTATAATAAATGTCCCTAAAGATATTTTAACTGTTCTTTCATACCTATTCCCCCTCTTTTTAATTGTACAATAAATTACAAGGTTGTACTAACCTTTCAGACTTGATTAATGCAACCTATGAGAAAAATACGAAACAACTATGCTTTCTTAAAAATAAAATTAGTTAATACACCTAATATTAATGCAGGAAAAATTGAACCAACAACGATTGCAAATATATTACCGATTTTAACAGGACTCATTAAATTTACAGCAAATATTATTACAGTTAAGATATAGAAGATTATAAAATCTTTCTTTCGAAACTTCACGTTCCAACCTCCTTTCAAGTATTCCGCCCTTGATTACATTTGTTCAACAATATAAGATTATTGCGTCTTAATTAAATCATGATTTATTACCATTATTTTCAAGTTTAGTTAAAATAATATCTACCTTTTTGTCTAACTCTTTGTTTCTATCAATAAAACTCTTTATACCTTTTATTGCTTTAAACACTCCTATTATGATAGCAATTAAGAGGGCAAAATTAATAAGGGTAGCAATAATGGTAAAAATATTAATTTCCATTCAAAAATTCTCCTTTCATTGTTGATAGAAAGTACATCACAAATTACCATTATAACTCATCCAAATGTCTATTCTACTTCAACTTTTCCCTCAACGTTCATAGTATTATTTACAATATCAACTTCTTCTTTTTTGCCAAATAACTTTTTAAGCCACAGGATTCCTACCACTGCTAAAACTACTCCTAAAAAGTCAAACCATATAGGCTGATGCTGAATAATAGCATGCTCTACATTATAACCAGGTATACTTATACCTAGGACGCCAACTATGAGGACCATACTGTTATTTAAAGCATGAGCATAAACTGTAGGTACAATAGAATCGGTTCTTTCATAAAACCAACCAATAACCACGCCAATTATAACAGCAGTAACAAATTGCCAAGGATTAAAATGAGCTATACCAAACAACAATGCAGATATTATCAATGATTTTCTTACAGAGTAATGTCTCAGATAACCTTTTAAAATCAACCCCCTAAAAAGTACTTCCTCAACAATAGGGGCAACCACTGCTATAGATATGAATACTTTCCAAACCGCATCATTTCCAAAAGCTGTATTGAAAACATTTTCCCAAAAACCAGTAATTGGGATAATTCTTGTAGTAAAATTACCTATTTCAGATACCAGTATATTTAAACCTATCATACTAATAGTTATGGGAATAAAATGTATAACCTTGACTTTCTTCATGTTAAACATGCCTTTTATATCAACTGTATATTTTCTTTTAAGCATCTTAACCGTAAGAATGAGTCCACCTATTGTTAATGCTGACATCAGCAGCGAGTCCTGTATATTAAAATTTATAATTCTTGAAGCCATTAATAATATCAGAACCAAAACAAGCTGAACCAACAATTCATAGAACAACATCAAACCTATCGATTTTTTAATATTTGGCAAATACTCTTTCTTTTCTCTACCGGGATTTTTTATCCTTGATATTTCATCGTACAACATAAAAATTCCTATGAACATACAAAGCATACTGAAAGCCCAAAACACCCCACTTTTCTCTAGAGCAGGATATATTTGTTCAGAGACCATTGCTTTAGATGCATTAAAGTTTTTTAACATAATCTCTATAGCCTTGAAAAAAGCTATAATTAGAAAAGTAATCTGTGCTATAAACCAACCAAAAGCTTTATTTTTACTTTTAATCCATAAAGTAATAGAGGCTATTAATCCAATCAAAATAATAATAATAAATATTACAACCAGTATTGCTATGTTTTCAAATCCCTTAGGCATTAAATCTACCTTCTTTCATAACCCATTTCCTGGTATAATTCTACAAATACTTATATTTTCCTCTATTTTGTAATAATGTCCCATGTACTGATGTTACTTCCATCAAAGTTTTCTTATTTTATATTAGTTCGTCTTAAAATACGATTCCATCCTAACTCAATTATACACTAAATGGATAATATTGTATATCAAGAAGGTATTCTGTTTTCAAGATCAACCTTTAGTAAAGCCAAGGGTTTTTATATTTAACTTTACTAGAAGGTGAAACGCTGCTACTGTAAGTTAAACAATGTAGCCTTCCCCTTTTATCCCCTGCCCCGCTCTTTTCCTTAATCTAAAACCTTAACCTCCACACCTACTCCCAACTCCACTACCCCACAGCAGACGGTAAAAGGCTAAGCCCTATAATTATATTCGCCGTTCCCCGAACCCCTGCCCTAGTAATCCTCTTAAGCTTTACTATTCTGAAACTTTTGACAAGCTCTAAAGCTAAAAAAGACTAGCCTTAAAGCTAGTCCAAAGTAAAAAATTATAATGGGGAGCACCCCCAAGCCCCCTGCAGCCTTTCTCTGGGGTCTTTAAAGGGCTAAACCGCCCATGCTAGTGGTTTAGCCCTCTTAATAAAAATCATATAAATAGGAAACCTAAATATAATCGCAATTCAATAAACTATAAGTTTCCTAATATATTTATTTAGCTAGAAGAATAGAAATATCTATCTGGTGCTTTACTTTATCTATAATAGTTCCAAAAATCAAGTCATAAATTCCATGATGACCATGTGTTACGAAAATCACAATTTCTTCATCATTTTATTAATTATCTTTGATAAAACCTGTGAGGGTTTTTCAACAGCCTGAAAGAACCCCTTGAGGAAGTTCATAAGTTTATCTCGTTTGTTTCAATGGAGCTTTTAGATATAATATTTTTGAAGTAACAAATGCAGTAATAGGTATTATAAGTATAATACCTATTCCGCTGCATAAAATTTTAAAGATCTCAGAGCAAAATACTTTTGCATTTAATATACTTGATAATGAATAATGCAGCTCATTGAAATATATTATTAAAGTCATAAACCCACCTATATAAGCAAAAAATAAGGTGTTAGTCATTGTCCCTAAAATATCTTTTCCAATATTCATGCCGGATCTTAATAAAGTGCTTTGTATTATACCCAAATCACTTTTGTACAACTCATTCATAGCTGAAGAAATTGATATGGACACATCAATAATTGCACCTAACAGCCCAATTAAAACCTGACATATAACTATTTTTGAAAAATTCAACTGAACATATAGTGTTAAAGTTTGTATGCTTTCGTATTGTTCGCTGCCAAAACCCTGTATTTTTGCTGCATTCCCTATTCTATAAGTTATAAGCATAGTTAAAAGTACAACTGCAGTAACAGATAATAGAGCTGAAACTGTCTTTTTATTAAAGCCGTTAATGAAAAACAAAGTAACGTAACTAATAACAATAGAACCAAAGAAAGTTACTTTAATGGGATCAAGCTTGGCTCCTATTAAAATAAGCATAAAAAACAAAATAATGAAGTTGAAAATTAAAGTAAAAAATGATTTAAAACCTCTTTTTCCTCCAATAACTGCCATTAAGATTAGCAAAATGATTAGTAGAATCAATACAACGTTCATATTCTATAATTCTCCAATCTTATTATTTTTAAAGATTATCACAGAAGTATAAATAGTGATTGGAACACTTAATACAATTCCTATGCTTCCGGTAAGTGCTCGAACTAACTCGAGCGATAGATTTATATTAGTAATATAAGAAATGGGATAGCCATTTCTTATCAGGAGCAAAATCATTGGGATACTACCGCTTAAATAAGCAAAAACCAAAGTATTTGCCATAGTGCCCATAATATCCTGTCCAATTTCCTTTCCTGAATTAATAAGTACTTTTCTTTCAACATTATTATTTTTATCAAATATCTCTTTTATTGATGAAGAAATAGAAATGGCAATATCCATTATTCCTCCTAAAGTACCTATCAAAATTTCTATGATAAATATTTTCTCAGGGGTATGGGTAAGAAATTCCATCTCCTCAAAATGAATCCCTTTCCAATGGTTCAATTGAATTACAACAACAGCTATTAATATGGATATAAGTGTTCCTGCCATTGTTCCAATTATGGCAGAAAGAGTTTTTTTATTTATTCCGCCAACTATTGCAATAGACAAAATAATAAATAATATGCTTGCTATTATAGAGATTAATATTAAACTATATCCCCGAAGAAATAATGAAACTACAGCAGAAAAGATAATGAAATTAATTACTACACTTGCCAAAGACCTAAGACCCTTAATGCCTCCTATTAATGATATCAACAAAATAAATAGAAGTGCTATATATACGATATACTTGTCCCTCTTCAGATCCATTATACTGGCATCAGTTATCTGCTTATTACTGCCTTCGTGAATTGATATGAATACTTCGTCATTAACCGAGAAATTCAGGTCATAAACCTGTGAATAGGAGGTTGTGTTCTTAAGTTGAACTTCTTCTCCTTTATGACTGCCGTTCATAATAACAGCTTTGATTTGCTGATTTTTAATCTGTTCCTTTTTTCCATCTATGGTTTCATTTTGAGATGATTCTTCATTAATAGAAGTTATTTTTGCTATTGGTTTACTATAATAGTTTTCATTTGTAGAAATAAAATACAAAAAAAATGCAGTTATTACTGCTAATATTATTGCAATTATATAAGTATATTTATTTTTCTTAGCATATTTAGCTATCTTTGCTGCGCCTGTCATTCTTCTAGATCTCCTTATTATTTTCATTTAATAATAGCATAATGTCTAAAAACTGTAAACAAGCGTATTATGGATTGACTTTCTGCACCCATAGGGTTTAATTAGGCCATGCCCTGAAGAAAGTAATTTACCTTCAGTTGGGCTAACTTCAACGAAAATTTCAAATATCTGGAGCAGCTATATGAAGAATAGTATAGAAACAAGATTTTTTCAACTCTTACAGCCACCACAAGTAGCGATAAACTACAAGGTGGATTTTGTTAAGGAAAAGAAATATCCCCATTTCTGCGTCAAGCAATTATAAATTCTTTGATGTAAAAGAAAATCCATTTTCAGATAAACTGTTGTTGTATTTCATTAACACGTGTTTGGGAATGTTCTGTTTTTATATGCTGTGTCAGGCCACAACCTCCAGTTTAAGATCAGATATAGTTCTTAAAATTGACAGAATCGCTAAGGAAACAAAGGAGATGCTTGCAATTTGAGACATCTCCTTTGTTTAAACCAGCATATTATTTAGCTATAAGAATAGGAATATCTACCTGGTGCTTTACTTTATCTATAATGGTTCCAAAGATTAAGTCATAAATTCCATGATGACCGTGTGTTCCGAAAATCACAATATCTGCCTCATTTTTATTAATTATCTTTGATAAAACCTGTGAGGGTTTTCCGTACCCAACTTCTGTTACTACCTGGCCTACTCCCATGCTATTTAAGGCTTTTGCATATTTATCAAGCATTTCCGTGTCATTCACAGTTTCACTGTCGCCAATAACCTCCCCGTAGATAGACGCACCAACACTTTCTACGACATGGATAAGAATTAAAGTGGAGTTTTCCTTTGCCATACTTATAGCATGAGATAAAATTGCTTTATCATTGACACTAAAGTCCAGGGCAAGGGCAATTTTCTTATAAGGCTTAATTTCATCAATTGAAGGGATATCCATGTTTCCATGTATGCTTTTATTATCTCTGTGTGCAATTCCTTTGACAAAGGGCTCTGCTATAATATATATAAGTAAAATACCTAAGGCAGTGCATAAGATAAGTACAGGTACATATATGAAAATGCTTGCGCCACCAGCTATCCAATCTCCAAGAGTGTCTATCACAAGCTTTACATTTAATATCATAATTACAAGAGCAAATATCCAAGCTAGAACTCTAAACCTTGCGGATATAACAAAATTTTTCATGAAGGCTTTGCTGCTTACAAAATGTATAAGCGGAACTACTGCAAAGGATAGCTGCAGGCTTAGTATTACCTGGCTTAATACTAAAAGTGAACCGGTTGCATCATCTCCGTAATATAGTATAGTAAACAGTGCTGGAGCAATAGCTAAAATTCTTGTAACCAGTCTTCTTACCCAGGGCTGCAGTCTTAGGTTTATAAATCCTTCCATTACTATCTGACCAGCATAAGTACCGGTAATAGTAGAGGACTGACCAGCAGCAAGCAATGCTATACCGAAAAGAATAGGAGCTAGTGTGCTACCTAGTATTGGCTGCAAAAGCTTATGAGCCTGAAGAATATCTTCCACTCCATGATTACCGCTTCTAAAAAATACTGCCGCTGATAGAGCAAGAATACCTGCATTAACGAAAAATGCAAGATTTAAGGCTACTATAGAATCTATATTATTAAACTTTATAGCCTGCTTAAGCCCACTATCAGTCCTTTCTATATTTCTTGTCTGAACCAGAGAGGAATGTAAGTACAGGTTATGAGGCATAATGGTTGCACCTATGATTCCTATACCTATAAATAAAGCTTCTTTATTGGGAATGCTAGGGATAAAACCTAATGCGATTCCATGATAATCCGGCTTAGAAATTAAAATTTCAACAAAAAAGCTTGCACCTATAATAAATATCAGCATTACTATAAAGGCTTCCATTTTTCTTATGCCCAAATTGTTAATTAAGAGAAGAATTAAAGTATCAAACCCAGTAATTATAACACCATAAATTAGCGGTATATGAAAAACTAAATATAATCCAATAGCGGAACCTAAAACCTCTGCTATGTCAGTTGCTATAATGGCTATTTCACACAAAACCCATAGAATTATGTTTATTCCTTTATTGTAATGACTTCTACATGCCTGTGCCAAGTCCTTACCAGTTACTATACCTAATCTTGCACTTAGGCTTTGAAAAATAATAGCCATAATGTTAGATAATAAAATTACCCATATAAGACGATAGCCAAATTTGCTTCCTCCTGCAATGTCTGTAGCCCAGTTTCCAGGATCCATATATCCAACACTAACAAGATATGCAGGCCCTATAAATGCAAATAATCTTTTAAAAAAACCATAGTCTTTAGATATTTTTACTTTAGAATTGTTCTTATCACCCATAAAGTATTTTCACTCCCTTCTTGATATGACATATATGGGTACTTTGAAATCTATATATCTGTATTAAAAACCACCTATACGTAATATTATTGATATCATAGCTGCTGAAGATAATATAAATAATCTAGACATAACTCTTTTCATTTAAATTCCTCCTTCATTACATTCATCGGAACACGGGGCTGCCTAACTCAGCCGGTTCCCACCGGCTAATCAGCACGTTAAAGTCCATTTAGGACTTTAACCTCCTTAATCAACATAAATCTTTTTTGCGGCTTCTCTGCCTATAATTATGTTATTTTCTTTATTTATTAAAGTTATAGGTCCATTGTATGGAGCCAAATCTACAACCGTTATACTGTCCCCTATGTTAAGCCCTAAATGAACCACATATTTTAACAGTTCACTTTCATCAGTTACTCTTCTAACTATGGTGCTTTCTCCAACTTCTAAAGAATCTAAAGTTCTATAGCTTTTGAGGCATATATCATTAGATGGAATAGGGCTTCCATGGGGGCAGGTCTTTGGAAAACCTAAATATTCTTCAAGACGTTCCTCAAAGATTGAACTGGTTACATGTTCAAGTCTTTCAGCTTCTTCATGTACTTCATCCCAGCTATATCCTAAATGATTTACAAGGAAAACCTCCCAGAGTCTATGCCGTCTTATGATCTTTATGGCCTCTTCAGTACCATATTGTGTGAGCCTAATTCCTTTGTAGGGGGTATATTCGATATATCCTTCCTCAAGAAGCTTTTTTATCATTTCGCTTACTGAAGGAGCAGAAACGCCTAAAGCTGTGCATATCTCTTTATTATTTACTTGATTGTTTGCTCCGCCAAGTTCATATATAACTTTTAGATAATCTTCCTTATTCTCAGTCATAACTTTCTCCTTCACCGGAAACTAATTTTTAGGTCTACCTAACTTAATATTATATTACCATAAAATATATTGTTTGTAAATATTAATTATTAATTGATTTTGATTATTTTTTAAAATCATAAAAATAGCTTCCCTTTATTCAACAATTAAATTAGTTGGAGATTATATGATCTAACTTTAAAAAATATTACACTGGTGTAACATTTTTGGTTAAAGCTACATAAGTTGTAGTATAGAAAAAAAGTTAGCATCGACTAACTTATAAATAATTTCTAAAGAAGGGGAATATTTATATGGATAGTGAATTAGCTATAAAAAAGAACTTAAGCCTTGAACCTAAAGGTTTATTAGGAAAAATGAGATTGCTGCTTAAATTTTTAGGTCCTGCTTTTATTGTAAGTGTAGCCTATATAGACCCAGGAAACTTTGCTACAAACATAAGCGGAGGCTCCATATTCAACTATAATCTTGTATGGGTAATTCTTTGGAGTAATTTAATGGCTATATTTCTACAAGCAATGTCAGCTAAATTGGGAATAGCTACAGGACATAATCTGCCAGAGATGTGTGGTAAGATTTTCTCTAGAAAGGTTAATTGGTTTTTATGGATTTGTGCTGAATTTGCTGCCATGGCAACGGATTTGGCAGAATTCCTTGGCGGAACTCTTGGATTATATCTTTTGTTCAGAATACCAATGGTATATGCTGGACTTCTTACAGGGATAATAACTTACCTCATAGTGTACTTAGAAAAGTATGGTCAAAGAGTTGTTGAAATAATAATATCAGCCCTTGTTGCAGTTATATGCATAGCCTATTCTATAGAACTAGTCATAGCAAAACCTGAATGGGGAGCTGTTGGCCTTCACACTCTTATTCCTTCACTGCCAAACGGTCAGGCAGTTCTTATTGCAGTCGGAATGCTAGGTGCTACTGTAATGCCTCATGTAATATATCTTCATTCTCAATTAGTTCAAGATAGAAGCAATACTGAGGACACCTTGGAACAAAAGAAAAAGCACTTTAAAATGGAAAAAATAGATATAACTATTGCTATGAATATTGCATTTATAGTTAATGCAGCTATGGTTGTTGTTTCCGCAGCTGTATTTTATAGAAATGGAATGGTAGTTGACACTATTGAGCAGGCGCATAAATCACTTGAGCCATTAGTAGGTTCACTATCAAGTGGAGCATTTGGTATTGCCTTGCTTGCATCAGGATTATCCTCCTCAGCAGTTGGAACCTTGGCAGGTCAAACTATTATGAAAGGCTTTGTAAATTTGAATATACCTTTAAATATAAGAAGATTAATAACTATGGCACCTGCAATGGTAATTATAATCTTAGGTATCAATCCTATGAAGGCTTTGGTAATGAGCCAGGTTTCTCTAAGCTTTGCACTTCCATTAGCAATAATACCCATGATCCTTATTACTGGAAGAAAAGACCTCATGGGAGAGCTAGTTAATAGGGGAATTACTAAGGTTGTTGGATGGATAATAACCAGTATTATTATCGGGCTAAATGTAGTACTTTTGTATTTAACTTTCACAGGAAGCGTTTAAGTATATATAATAAGCTTATAAACTTTTCAATATAAATTAATATTTATATGAACATTATTTTTATACGATTTCCTAAAAGCCTAAATAATCACAACTTCCAAAAATCTCCTCTCTTTCTGCATATTTATTACCATAAATGCAAGGAAAGGAGGTTAAAGCCCTAAATGGGCTTTAACGGGCAGTTTGCGAATGACAATGAGCGTTTTTAACTGCCCCGTGCTCCGACCAGAAGGGAGGTGTACCATGGAAGACTTTTTAAAAGCCGTTGCAAATGTAGGGTTTCCCATAGCAGTTGCTGCCTATCTCTTAATCAGAATTGAGAGCAAAATGGACAGTCTGGCTGCTTCAATAAACCAGCTTTCGACCATACTTTCAGTAAAGCTTGGCGGTAATGATGAACGTAAACTTTCATAAACAAAAATCACTCCTATAACATTTTCACTTGTCATAGGAGTGATTTTTTATGTAGCCATAATAGTTGTCCAGGTCTGAGGACCCACTATACCATCTGCATCAATATTTTTAACCCTTTGATATTCCATAACACATTTTTTAGTTATAGGTCCAAAGCTCCCGTCAATAGGCTTAGCCTTTACAATTTCCTGAATAAACCTTACAGCCTCTCCTTCTGAACCGGCATTTTGCCGGTTCAGCTTTTTGTTCTGGGCCCAAGCTTATTATCCTCTGCTAAAGCCTTTCCTTCATAATCTCTTATTCCTAGACTATTGCACAGCTTTTGAAACTTTATTAGAATAAGCCTTAATACCAAATAAGTTCTTTGCCTTTACCGAAAGCTGTGAGCTTCCCCAGGAACTTTCAAGAATTGCCTGAGCTATAGTGAGGCTTGGCAAAATTCTATAGTCGGCATAGCCCTTTAAATCACCATCTTTCACTGAATTAATAAATTCTCTTCTATCCATCTTTCTTCCCTTCCCTTCAATGAAAATTTCAAATAACATTAATACATATACAAAATTTCTCATTATTTTGGAAAACAGCCAAAAACAATGCATTTAGCTGTATATATATATAATGCAAAAGTTCTAATACATTAATGATGTCATAAAATATCCAATCTTCAAGGATTTTTAGGACATCATTAATGTATTAGAACTTTTGCATTATATATTAGTTATGCCTTCTGTAGTTTTTATAAGAAGCATTGAAGTCATAGAGGAGGGATACTGTGAATCACTACGAAATTGAAGCCTGTGTTATAGGAGCTAAGAAAGGAAATGAAGAGGACCTTTTAAAAGTCCTGAAGCAATATAAACCTTTTATATTTAAAACAGATAGGAAATTCAACATTAGAAACTATGATATATATGATTTAGAGCAAATAGGCTATATGGCTATAATTAACGCCATATCAAAATACAGGACAGGCTCCTGTACCTTCTCAAGCTATGTCTATGAGTCAATAAAAAATGCCTTTAAATATACTGCAAGGCAAAACTCAAAGCATGAAAAGGCCTTGAGTTTAAATTCGGTTGTTGACCCTTATGGCAAAGCTAATGAGTATATAAACTGCATAGATTCTCTTGAAAATCTGGAGCAAGACATACTTAAAGCTGAGGAAGCTCTAGAAGTAAAAAAAGCAGTATCAAAGCTTCCTCCACAGGAAATGGAGCTTGTTATGATGGTATATTACAAAGGCTTATCTCTTAAAAACTATGCTGAGAAAAAAGGCATGACCTATTATGAGGCCTCTAAGAAAAAGGATTATGTTTTATTTAAACTCGGAAATCATTTTAAACAATAATTTTTTAAATGCCTCTAAAGATTGCATATATATATGTACGTAATCAAAATTCAAACAAGGAGGTGAATAGATATGGCAGTAGTAAGCACACCTGTAAGCTCAGCTTTAAGCATCAAGTTTAAGGCCGGAGTCGACTCAAACGGAAAGGACATTATAAAGGCTAAAAAGTTTTCAAATGTAAAAGTGACAGCAGCTCCAGACAAGCTACTTGAAATAGGAACAGCTTTAGGCTCCCTATTAAAGAATGAGTTTGTCAGCGTAGGAAGAACAGACGACAGTGTTTTAGTTAATGAATAATTAAACTGACTATTAATGTGAAAGGAGGAATTTTTAAATGGCAGATAAAAGTTTAATAATGACTTTTTTAAATGAAGAAGGCACAAGAGCCAATGTTACACTTCCCGATGTTAAAGATAATATAACTCAGCAGGAAGTATCTGTTGTTATGGATACTATAATAGCAGGAAACATATTTTCTTCATCTGGCGGGGATTTAATAGCAAAACATTCAGCTCAGATAACTGAGAGAAATGTTACTGATCTTGAAGTAAGATAATTGAAGGGGTACCGAGCGGTACCCCTTTAGTTTAGTTAAAGTCATAATCTTGTTCTTCAACATTCATTAGATATGATTGAACATCTTGATTAGTATAACTAATCTATTCGTGTCACTAAAATTACTCTTCTTCATTTTCATAATATTCCTTTATTGACTTCACTATCGAGTCTGCTATTTTGTCTTGATAATCATTGGTTATCAGTTTCTTCTCTTCTTCTGAGTTAGTTAAAAAACCACATTCTACTATTACTGAGGGTATATTAGTAAAGCATCTAAGAATTTTATATGCATCTTTTGCCTCTTTTTCTTCTCGGCTGTTGTTTCCTAAATCTTTCTTTAAGTTCTCTTGCAGTAGATGGGCAAATTCCTTACTTTCTTTATTTCTGGAATACCAAACTTGTGAGCCTTGACAATTTGTTTGTTTAAAAAAATTTTGATGAATACTAATAAATAAATCACAGTTAGTATCTCTTTTCATATTACATCGAGTATTTAAGTCTTGTCTTTTCATTATATTAACATCAAAGCCTTTCCCATAGAAATCTTTATCTTCCTCTCTAGTCATCATAACAGTATACCCTAAAGCTTCCAGCCTATCTTTAACCTTTAGGCTTATGCTCAAATTGATATGCTTTTCTAAAACCCCATTCCTAGAAACCGCACCACTATCTCTTCCACCATGGCCTGGGTCTATTAATATAAGCTTCCCATCATCTGCTTGAGTAGGAGTAGCCTTCACTACAATTCCATAATTGAAATTAAAAAATGTAATAAACAGTAACATTATTATTATATTTTTGCATACTTTAAAAATCCTGTTTGATATACACATTACATACTCCTTTTATGAACTTTTTCTCTCCAACTTCATATTATGGTATTGATTAATAATAAAAAGGAGAAAGTTTATGTTCTACTGTCCTTACTATGAACAAATGATAAATAACTATTATAGGGCTGAACAAATGAATTCTTATATAAGAGTGTTTCACGCTTCTCCCAATGCTCCCGCTGTAGATGTTTATGCAAACGGGAACCTGATTGTAAAGGATCTCTCTTATAAAGAAGTTTCTCAATATCTGCCTGTTCCTGCTGGTACCTATAATATTAAGGTTTATCCTTCAGGAAATATGACAACCCCTGTTATCAATACTACCGTAAGTATTCCCGAAAACAGCGTATTTAATGTGGCTGCAATAGGAACTTTGCCTAATATCAGCTTATATCCTATACCAGAACCAACTATGGGCCAAAAAATGGGAAGGCCTTGCGTAAGATTTGTTCACCTTTCTCCAAATGCACCAGCAGTTGATATTGCATTAGCTGATGGTACTAAAGTATTTAATAATGTTTCATACAAAGGTATTACTGACTATGTTTGTGTCCCAGCGGGAACATATACCTTTAAAGTAAATGTTGCCGGCACAAATAATACAGCTCTAACCGTTCCAAATGTTAGACTGAATGACAATACCTACTATACAATTTACGCCGTAGGACTAGTTGGCCAATCTCCACCCTTAGATGCAGTGCTATTAACAGAACCAAGATAACGAAATGAAGCGAAGGTTCAATTTAATGCTTCCTTCGCTTTTATTACCTATTTTTAATATATTAATGTTAGTAGAGTGAGGTTTTTTATGATAAGATACACCTTTGACATCCTTGGCAGTGCAAATAAAATAAGTTCATCCCAAATGAATGAAATAACAAAATGGAGAAAATATATTGTAGATTTTGCAAAGAAACATCCTAATGAAATTTACATCAATGGTTCAGTACATGAAAAAATTATCAGTCTTACCTTTGATGATGGCCCTGATTCCTCTGTTACTCCTAGAGTGCTTAATATTTTAAAAAGCAATAATGTAAAAGCAAACTTTTTCTTTGTGGGAAAGCAGATTGATTTATTTCCAAATATCGTTCATAGAGCCTATAATGAAGGTCATTTAATATTAAACCACAGCTTTAGTCATCCTTACTTTACGAATATAAATTCTCAAACTATTAAAAGTGAAATTGTTCTTACTGAAAATAAAATTTATAATATTATTGGCAAGAAGCCATCTATTATAAGACCTCCTTATGGAGCAACAGACGAAAGAGTTTTAACAGCTATCACCAGTGTAAAAAATAAAGCTGTAATTTGGTCTATAGACTCTATGGATTGGTTGAGAAATATAGATAAGGAAAATATAGTGAGCAATGTAATAGATAATGCCCGTCCAGGCGATATTGTTTTGATGCATAGTGGTTTTGGCCAAAATGCCGTTATTGATGTTTTGCAGATAATTATTGATAAACTAAAAGAAAAAGCTTTTAAAATCGTAACTTTGGGAGAACTGCTCAATATTAATCCTTATAAGTAAAGCGAAGGTGCATTTTAATTTTCCTTCGCTTTTATCTTCTTCTAGTCACTCCATTTTATATTAAGTATAAAGTTATCACTTAAATATAAAAAGTAATTTTACTCTATAGGAAATATACACTCAGGAGTATCTTCTGTGATAATTCTAAATTCATACCCCTTATCTTTATAATATTTAATTACCATGGGAAGAGCCTTGCAGGTATTCTTATGCATATAGTCACAGTGCATTAATAAAATTATTGGATATTCAGAAACTGTTGTTTTTGTTGCCTCCCTGTATAATTTACTCACAGGTGTCTTAAAATTTACTCCATCAGACATATAAGCATTCCAGTCGTATACTTTAAAGTTATTATCATGAATAATATTTAAAAAACTTTTACTTAATCTTTTATAGCTTCCACCTGGAAATCTTATTATATTTGGTCTAACCCCAGTAACACTATATATCTCATCCTGACATTGCTTCATTTCCTTAATAAAATTTTGCTTGCTGGAATATATTCGTTTAAATTTATGGGTGTATGTATGAAGTCCAATACTATGGCCTTCATCATATATTCTTTTTGTAACAACCTTTTGATCTGCTATTTGATTACCTATTAAGAAAAATGTAGCTTTAATGTCATTTTCCTTTAATATATCTAAAACTTTGTCTGTCATAACGCTTGGGCCATCATCAAAGGTTAAATATATTATCTTATTGCTTTCATTTTCCTCAGTATCAATATTAGCAGCTATTGCACTATTAGATGTAAAAAGCATAAAAATAATTGCCAATAAAATTGATACTATCTTTCTATAAAAACAAATAATGGTTCTTTTAAATGCCACCCTTTAACCTTCTTTCATATACACTATATTTCTGAGTATCTTACGAAATATAATAAGAAAAACTTTAAGTTATCCTTATTATAGAAGCTTATTTGTCAGGTTTATTTACTTTCAATCTGTAATAATAATCTGGAGTATCCTCTCCAATAGCAGCAAATTCATAGCCCAGCTCCTTGTAAAATTTAATTATTTCAGGCAATGCTTTAACTGTATTTATATTATTAGAATTACAATGTGCAAGTATAATTAACCTTCTATATTTTGGATTAAATTTCGTGCCATTTTTAATTAGTTCACTAACACTAACTTCAGAAGCACAGCCATCATATAAATCTATGGTCCAGTCAAATACTTTCATATTATTGCTGTGAAGCTTATCAAGTAATTCCTGTGTCATACGTCCAGAACTGCCTCCTGGAAATCGAATGGCCGTGGGATTTATGTTAAGTATTTCATTAATCTTTTTTCTTGTTTGCAGCATTTCATCAACAAAGGCATCTTCACTTTTATAGACTTTTTTAAATTTATGGTTGTAGGTATGAAGACCAATTGTGTGACCTTCACTATATATTCTTTTCAAAATATCTTCTCGTCCAGGAATTTCCTTGCCAACTATAAAAAAAGTAGCCTTAATGTTTTGTTCCTTTAGCACATCTAGAAGTTTTTCTGTAACTCCTGGAATAGGTCCATCATCAAAAGTCAGATATATTTTTCTTTCTTCAGGTATAGAAGATAATGAATAAGCTTTATAGCCTTTAGAATAACCAAAACAAACAATACACATCATTACGATAATGGATATAACAACATACCTTGCTTTCTTCATTTCTATCAGACCTTTCACAGCATAATATTTTGAATAACTAATGTGACCATTTTCTCGGTTCATGTTATAAAATTATCTTTTAATTCAATATTTTACTTCAATAAATATTTTCACCAAGATATTAATATAAATAAGTGGCAATATTTTCTATTGCATATTTTATAAGTACATCTTTGAATACCAATTTTTATTGTTCTAATTCAATAGCTTTTTCAATCTCATATTTATATCCCGCCGGGCAAAATGGAGATACTTCTCTTAAAAGCCCCTCCATCCTCCTGCACCTTTGCATCCAGTAAGCTCCATCCTTTATGCAGTAGATATTATTCGCTATATCCTCAAACTCCCGGGCCTTCTTAACCACAGCATCACTACTTAAGTTGAAATTATCTATATAGATCTTAAGCTCAGCTCTTTTTATCTCTAACTGCTCCTTTTCCATTGTTTCTCCTCCATTATGTTTTGTTAAACATTATTTTAAAATAGTGAGTATGCAGCTGAGAGGTTTCATCGTAGAAGCCCATTGAGCGATACTTAGAAAGTCTTAGCTTTCCGACTTTTGAAGTCCGTTAAGAGCACTCTATTGTTTGAACAAAGTGAGTTTAGAGTGCTTAGAACTTCAAAACAAAGGAAAGCTTAGACTTTCTTGTGCAGCGAAGGGCTTAGTAGATGAAACTGCTCAGCGGTAAATGCTCGCTATTTTAAAATCTTATACTTCTCAATCCTAGCCTTAAGCGCATTCATAAGCCTGTCCTGTGTTGCTCCCTTATCTTCAAGTGCAGCCACAACCTCCTCATCAACTCCACCTTCAACAACTATATGGTGAACAATAACTTTTTCAGTCTGCCCTTGCCTGTGCAATCTCTTATTTGCCTGCTGATATAGCTCTAAGGACCAGTTAAGCCCAAACCATATTACATGGTTTCCACCCTTTTGAAGGTTTAGTCCATAAGCTGCACTTGCTGGATGGGCCAGAAGAATATCTATTTTTCTAGCATTCCAGTCATCCTCATCCTTTGGATTCTTAAGCTCTTTAACATTAAGGCCTGATTTTGATAGAGCCTTCTTTATCCTAACTAAATCATGCTGAAAGCTATAAAACACTAAGGCAGGTTGTCCATTTAATCCTTCTACAAGCTCCATAAATGCCTCTAGCTTGCAGTCGTGTATTTCTATTATTTCTCTGTTTTCATCATAAACTGCTCCGTTGCACAGCTGAAGGAGTTTATTTGTAAGCACTGCGGCAGTGCCTGCATCTATCACATTTTCCTCTACCTGAAGTAGCATTTCCTTTTCAAGCTTTTCGTAAGCTGTCTTTGCTTTTTTATCTAAGAGTACAGGTACTGTTACGGTAGTGCAGTCAGGAAGCTCTAAGTAGTCCTCAGCCTTCATGCTTACACAAATATCGCCAATTAAATTTTTTATAGTTTCATCCGCTCCTAGCTTTGGTGCATAGGTGAAAACATGATCTCTATCCCTTTGATCCGGCTCGAAATATCTTTCTCTGAAATTTGTTATATGCTTTCCAAGCCTCTGCCCAACGTCTAAGAGATAAACCTGAGCCCACAAGTCCAAAAGTCCGTTTGGTGCAGGAGTGCCTGTGAGTCCTACAAACCTTGTTATGTGATTTCTTACCCAAGTAAGGCTTTTAAATCTCTTGGCACTGTAATTTTTAAAACTGCTGAACTCGTCCACTACAACCATATCAAAGGGCCAGGTATTTCTATAGTATTCCACCAGCCAAGGCACATTTTCTCGATTTATAACATAAATATCTGCCGGGGTGTTCAGCGCCCTTATTCTTTTACTTAGTGGTCCAAGCACTGGAATAACTCTCAGCATTTTAAGATGATCCCATTTTGCCGCTTCCTTTGCCCAGGTTGCTTCAGCCACTTTCTTTGGAGCTATTACTAAAGCCTTGCTTACTGCAAAGCGATTATATTTAAGGTCATTTACTGCTGTAAGTGTAATTATAGTTTTGCCTAGCCGAGGCCCATATCCAAGAATAAACCTAGGGACTCATCTGCTAAAAGCCTGTTAATGCAGTATCTCTGGTAATCATGGGGTATGAACTTCATACGGCATCACCTCCTTTCAGTCGGAACACTGGGTAGTTTAGATCGCTCATTCCATTCGCAAACTACCCTCTTTCCCCTTTACAGTGAATTTGTCAACTTTCTCTTACTCCCTTATTATATATACTTATTTATGTATATTAAGCATATTATATATACCTTATATATCTATATATTCTTTATTTATTATTTATATATAAGTTAATGTTAACAATGATAACAAAGTAATATAAAGCTAGTATTCATCAGCATTTAGGCTGTTAACATTCCCGTTAACATTGTGATTTTGAATGTTACCAATGTTAACAGATGAATGTTAACAAAATTTATAATGTTAACAAGCAAATGTTAACGGATTTTAGGCTTTCACAAAGCCTCTTTGGTGTCCATAGGCACTGCCAAAACGGAACACAGTGTTAAGCCTTTTCCAGCCTGGCAGCTTTTCCAAAACACTGTTTATCTCTATGGAATCTGCCCTTCTCATATACTTTAAATCTCCTCCAAGGCACTCGCACCATACCTCCGCCGCACATATTCTGTCCCTTGGTGCAGTTTCAGAATTATCACTTCCATACTCTACAGCCCAATAAAGCCGTCTTTCATTTAAAGTTCGCTTCTCCCAATTTTTCGGAATAGGCTTACTCACAAACTCACGGATAATGCCTTCCTTAGCATTGCTTTCTGAATGGGCCTCCTGCTCAAGCTTTGCCTGCGCTTCTGCTTCATCAGTTAAAAACAATTTTTCACCCAGCTGCCAGTATAGATATGCCTCGGCCCAGATTTGATCTACTTCCTCGGGAAGGTTGCCCCATACGCTTTTAACTGGTGCCTTTATTCCCACATCCACAGGCCAAAATCGCCTATTGCCTGTCCTATCCTTTAAAAACTCGCTGTCATTAGTAGTTCCAAAGAATACACAGCGTCTTGGATATGCCTTTGTCCTCTTTCCAAAAGGCTCTCTGTATATATCCTCAGTTCTGCTTAGAAACTGCTTAACTGCATTGGTTTCTGAACGATTAAAGCCGCTGAGCTCACCTATTTCATTAATCCATATTCCCTGAATCATCTCAGAAGCTTCCTTGCCTTCAAAGGTCTGCAGGCTGTCTGAGTACCAATTCTGCCCAAGTATCCTTAAAAAGGTACTTTTGCCTATGCCCTGAGGTCCTGCAAGTATTGGCATATAATCATATTTACAGCCCGGTGTCATGGCACGAGCTACAGCTGCTGCTAAGGATTTTCTCATTACTGCTCTTGTGTAGATAGAGTCAACTGCTCCAAGATAATCTGTAAGCAAGGTGTCAAGCCTTTTAATGCCGTCCCATTGAAGCCTTGTAAGAAAGTCCTTCACTCTGTTGAAAGAATGGTTGTTAGCACATAACCCAAGAGCATCATCCACTTTGCTTGGACTTACTATGTCATAGGTGTTTTCAACATACCAGCGGATTCCCTTATCGTCCAAGTCTCCCCACTGCCTCTGCTCTGTTTTTTCGTCCCAAGGCACAGCTCCCATAACCACAGCTCTACTGGCAAATTCGTCAAAGGCTATTTTTCCTTTTAAAAGAGGATCATTTTCAAAAATAATTAGAAGGTTGTTTGTAGTCTTTGCTGGAGCTCCGGTGGCAGAGCATTTAAGCTTTGCTATCCAGGAAAAATCATTTTTGCCGGCAGTTTCAGGAGGCAAAGCAAAATCCTGCACTGCCTTTTCGTATCTTTCCTTATTTAATAAAGATGATACTTCTGCATCACTAACCGCCAGCTCACACATGGCTGTATAGGAAGGAAGCTTACTAACTGGTGTATCTATCTTTGCTTCATAATCTAACTCACTGAACTTATGAAGCCGTACAAGGTCAAAGGAATTACACAGCTTCCCCCCTGCAGGATCTGTGGAGTGGTGGGAATATAGGAAATTGCCGTTTTCATAAACTACTGCACCCCCTGTAGTTGAGCCCACGCTGTAGGTAAATCTGCCCGAGCCATCCTCGCAAGGTATATAAACTCCAGGAAGAAAGCTTTCCATAGCTTTGTATATGTCATAAGTTCTGCAAAAGGCTCCTATTAATCCAGTTTTCAGAGTAGGATTTCCCTGCTTTGCTGCCTGTCTTACATGAGTCTGCTGTCCCCCAGGTACCTCTGGCCATTCTAAAACATTTCTCCAATCCTTGTACATTGAAAGCATTCCATCTGTATCAAGAAAAGGCTTGTCACCATAGGCATAAACATAATTGCTGCCCTGTGAGCAGCTTGGCCAATACATAACCCTTGAAGCTTCAAAGGTGGTTGGATCGCAAAGCTCTATGCCAATTATTTGAGCTAGCTTTCTTGCTATAGGCTCGTATTCATCTGCCACCGCTGTTCTATTTAGTGGCACAAGCACACGAAGCCTTGGCTTTGCCTCTTCATGCTTTCTTGTGGAATAAATTGCATAGGCACAGCCTAAGCCATCCACTCTTCTAATTACGTCCTGCGTACCTCCAGGCTGAATGTTGTCTAAATCTAAAGTTATAACATCTCTCGTCAGTACATTGCTTGCTTTTCTTCTGTTGTCTTTTAGTGTTCCAGCTACAAAGCCGCCTACATCCTTAAGCTCGTCTTGCTTGCTCTTAGGATAACTTAGATATTCTGCCAAGGTTTCAGTACCTCTGGCAGGGGTTTTAAGCCTCTCCACAAGCTCTGACCAATAAAGCTTCTGCTGTGGCCAGAAGGCAGCTTTTCTGCCGCCTGCAGCTGATATGATTATTTGTCTGTCATTTATTAGCATGGATTTTTCCTCCTTTCAGTCGGAACACTGAGTAGTTTAAGCCCACTCGCTTCCCTTCGGGCACTGGGTGACTTAAGACGTTCGCTACCGCTCACAAGTCACCCGTAAAAGTGCATTCAGCACTTTTACCTCGCAAACTACTCGTTAAAGTCCATTTAGGACTTTAACCTCCTTTTTAAAATTCGTAAATAAAAAAACACCGTATAATTCAGGGGTGAATAATACGGTGTTAGAAATACTTATTTAGTTTTTATGGTTATATCAAAATGCAAGAAGCTTGAGAACTATTGATAATGGTTTTTAGAATCAGGCAATTTCTTAAATTCGTCCTTATTAACTATTATCTCTTGAATCTTTTTAAATAGGTTTCTTAATTGAGTAGCCTCTTTAGATTGAGATACATTTTCATCTTTCCAGTATATACTTTTTTCTTTATCGTCCACAATAATCTTAATGGAATAAGTAGCAAATGGGGTTTGTATCATATTACGTTTAGGATTAAACTTATCAGGATAGCCTAAAATATTAATCTTCTTCATTTCTGAATATATAGTATTCATTTCATCATCAGTTAATTTTAAGTTTGTAGTAATTGATGGTTCTAAAACCATATCTTTAGTAAATTGTCCCTTTGCAGTATCTAATTGATTTTTAGCATTAACACCATAATTAAAGATAAAGTTAAAATTCTTTGGTTTTGATTCTGGTAACTGATTTTTAGTGCTTGTTGAATTGCAACCAACAAATGAGAATGCAATTAAAAACAAACATAAGCACATTATTTTCTTAAATAGCCTCATTATAATAACCTCATTATATATCTACAAATAAATACGAAATAGAATTATTAAAGGCTCATTTTTTTACAATGATTCCCTAATCTGTGTATTGAAATAGAGAATCATATAAGAAAAATGCGAATTTATAGTTTACTATTTTTCTTGTCATTAATGTATAGTTCAAGTGCTTCGGTTGCTTTAATAGCCAACCTAATAATAACAATAAGTGTTATTATAAAAGTAACATTAAATATCCATCCTGTTAGTTGTCCAAACACATAGAAACTCAAAATTCTCTCCCCCTTCTCCACTAATTTGTTTAAAAAGAAAATTGTGTAATAGCAACAAATTTAAATCTTATAGTTAATCAATGAACTCTCGAATAACTGACTTAAATTCTTCGTTATTTTCAAGGTATATCATATGTTTACCTTGAATAACTTTTACAATCTTATTTGGAAACATAAAATTTCTATAATGATTTGGTCCGATAGCATAATCCTCATTGCCAGTTATTATTAACACAGGAATAACTATTTTTTCTGTAATGTCAAAATAGTTTGCAAAATACTCTTTATTGTAAAAAGCCTGATTAGCCATAACTGTATTAAAATTTTGTATTTGATTGCTTACCTCATTTAATCTTAAAAAGTTTTTATAATGATTATACTGTAATTTATAAAATATATCTTTTTCAATAAGTTCATTAACTACATACTGCCATTTTTCCAATACAGAGTTACCTAATTTAGATTCCAGTTTTTCTCCAGTTAATAACATTGACCCATACTCTATTTGGTTATTAAAAGAATCTTCCATATAAAGTGTTGCATTTAATAAAATAAATTTGTCCACAAACTTCTGATATTTGTAAACATAATTTGTGGCGATAATTCCTCCGAATGAATGTGCTATTACTATCCACTTTGGTATCTCTAATTTTTTTCTTATTTCTTCAATATCGTCAATTATTCTTTCGATGGAATAGTCATCATTAGCAGTCCCCCCTGACCTTGCACATCCCCTCTGGTCAAAATATATCATTTGCATAAAACTTTCCAAAGAATTTCCACCTAATACTTCAAAATCAAGACTTCCTTCTCCAGGTCCACCATGAACAAATAAGCACGGAATACCTTTGCCTGACTGCTTTACATATAGGCTAACTTTATCACTCATTTCCATGTACATTTACCTATTCCTCCATTCTTTCATTACTAATTACGATTGATGAACAATATGAAGATTGTGAAGCAAAACTATAAAATGATATAAATTTTGCTTCGCTCTATTCTATTATTTATCCATCAATTTTTTACATATAAAAATACTTGTTATATTTAACAATCCTCCAGCTGCTATGCAAATTCCTATTGGAAATTTATCAAATAACAATCCAAAAATTATTTGACCTAATGGAGCCAGTGCAAAGGATAGACTCATCATAGCACTTTCTACCCTGCCTAGTATATTTAGTGGTATAAAATCTTGTTCTAAAGTATAAATAGCTAGATTAGCAATTAAGTCAAACAGCATAATCACAAAAAATATGATAAATAATATTATTATTGGAATAAGATTCACTTTTGTAAGTTTGAGAAATAAGCTGTTTGATATAAAACTTAAAATTAATATTATTAGTGAACTTATTCCCAAGGATTTAATTATAAGAGTTTTCAGCTGATATTTTCTTGAGGCTAAAGTAAATAAAAGAGGAGCGATAAACATAGGCATTATTAAACCCGACTGAAATAAACCATATTGTATATCAGTAGCATTAAAGATATTTATCAGTATATAAGGCTGACCTATAGTAATTATTGGAGATAGAAAAAAATTAATGGTCATAAGCAGTATGCATATAGAAAGTATTAATTTTTGATTGGCAATAAATTTAATTCCTTCAGTAAAGTCTATCCAAAAACTTTTCACTGTAATTTTTTCTGGTAAATTATTATTTCTTGGTACTTGTATAAACACTTCACTTAATCCTGATAATAAGAAACTAATTGAATTAATTACAAGTATAAAAAATAAACCCAAATACTGCAGTAAAACGCCTGCAATTATAGGGGCTAAAATGTTAGCTGCAGAAGAAGTTACTGTCCATAGGCTATTTGCTTCCGGAAGTTTTTCTTTATCAACAATGCTTGGAAGTATTGTTGTAATTGCCGGTTGAAATATTGTTGAAATAATAGATAGAAGTACAACCAAAATTGATAATTTAAATATACCCAAAGTATTATTTATCAAGTACATGAAAGCGAATATTAGAGCCAATAACCCACTTAATACATCTAATAGAACAACTAATTTCTTTCGGTTAACCCAGTCTACAATTACACCTGAAATTGGTCCTATTATAAGTTCGGGTACAAAAGAAAGTGATAAAATGGTTGCAAATTTCGAAGCGGAACCAGTTATGTTTAAAACATAAAGTGCTAATGCAAAGCTCTGCATTTTAGAACCTACACCTGAAACAACCTGACCAAGTAATAATAAAACAAAATTTTTATTTTTTAACAGCTCAAATTTCAATTAATATATCTCCCTTCATTTAAAACTTATTAATTGAAATTTGAGCTTGAGTAAATCGTGTTTGTCACACTTGTACCTCCTGAAACTTATATTAATAAAATTTTAATAATATTAAAATGCGATTATGACATAATTAACTGCAGGATTGCACTAACCTATCAGACTTGATTAATGCACCACATAAGAATGTTGTGAACTAAAATCATGAATTAAACTACACTTTTTTCAAGCAATACTCCATGATTATTTCATCTTCATCTACTTCACCCGTATTATAGAAACCCATGCTAAGGTATAAATTACGTGCGATTTCATCACTCTCTTTATGGCAAAGAATTATTGAATCATACTTTTCTTCATTCTTTATCATGGAAAGCCAAAGTTGCATAGCAGATTTACCATAACCTTTTCCCTGATATTGTTCTGCAATCATGAATTGGTCAAGTAAGCATGATAATTTAGCATTCCTTTTATAATCATGTTGCATTAATATCCCTATAGGCTTGTCCGTATTATAAATAGCATGCACACGACTATTATAATCACGATATGCAAATGCTCTTGCAAGAATTGCCACGTTAGAAGCAACATAATTTTTCTGTTCATTTTTAACCTTTAAAGCATTAAGAACACGCCAGTTTTCAGGAGTAATTGTACTAAAATAAACACTCATAATTAACCTCCAGAGTATAGATATAAACCTTTACTTAAATTCGCTTTTGATTACAGGGTTGTACTAACCTTCAGCCTTGATTAATGCAGTCCTTAAGAATATTGTGTCTTACTTTTTAGTTTTGAATCTTTCTGGTTTCTCTACCCTCATAGAAAGAATATAACCACATTGTGTACAAATGTCTGCAATTATTACAGAACCGATAAAAATATTATTAGTGGACATCATGCCTCCCTGCCCACCTTGCTTCCCTTTGCCAATATCTTTACATCCGCAGATTGGACATACCTTACTATCCTCCATAAAATCCCTCCAATATATTAGAAAAGTTTCATATAGGTTTCCCTTTGATTGTCGAGTAGGTAGGGAGCCTTTCGGCTCCTTTCCCCCCTAAGAACCGTACTTGTTCCTTTCAAAACATACGGCTCAAGCCATCTTTTTACCTCAAACAAATTGGTATCTAAATTTCTTAAATTCCTTTTTCATTAACTCATATCCCTCTTTGCTGTTAGGCTCCACTTGCTTATTCTCAAAGTATTTAGATATTCTTGGTAAATCTTTTCCTTCACCATACTTTTCAAGTAGCATCTGATGCTGACGCTGACAACTTTTATGTAACAATTCTAAGTTATCATATCTTTCGTCACCGCCTAACTTTCGAGGTACAATTTGATTAATTTTTAAGGTCTCTTCCGAGACTAATGACTGTTTACATACTCTACATTTGTAGTTGCTGCGTTTTGCTAATTTTCTTCTACTCAAAACATTGTCCCTTATGAAATCTTTTTTATCTCTTTCCTCAAAATACTCTTTTAAGGTTGCATCATCAGGACTATTCCTATATCTAACTAAGACATGTCTTGCTATCGGTATCCAACTCATCATAAATAGTTGAGTCTTTCTGTCATGTGGGTCTGTCAGTATCCATCTATTCTTACTAGCACCAGTGTAATCAGCCTTAAAATATTTACTGTAAATCCACTTGAATGGCTTATTATGATGCAGTGTTTTCAGATGTTTTCTTGTCTTAATCCATATATATCTATCTAGTTTGCCAAAAATCTTCTTTGAAACTTGGCTTGACCAGTAGTTACCAATACCTCTTATTATAGGATTTAGCTTCATTATCAAATCCCCAACATGTTTACCACGAAGTTGTGCAAACACATTTCTTATTGTTTCTTTAGCTTTCTTAATACTTGCTTTCGATGGTTTAATAAGCAGTTGCATTCCCTTATTGGACCTATATTGTCTTAAATTAAATCCGAGGAAGTCAAAGCCTTCACTGATATGTGTAACCTTGGTCTTATCTTCAGCAAGATTTAGCCCTCTTTTACTGAGGTATGGTTTGAGTTTTCCATACATAGCCATTGCTTCTTCTTTGGTTTTGCATACAATTACAAAATCGTCAGCATATCTTACTATCCCAACTGAATTTCTTGCCAGCACGTGGTTTCCTCTATCGGTGTAATATTTTACACCTAATTCTGCTTCCATACCATGCAAAGCTATATTCGCAAGAAGAGGAGAAACAATACCACCTTGCGGTGTTCCTGTATCTGTATCGTTGAATGAATTATTATCAACGTATCCAGCCTTAAGCCATTTGTGTATGGCTTCTTTTGCAGGAAATGCCGTTAGGCAGCCAAAAATATATTCATGGTTGAGATTATCAAAGCATCCTTTGAAATCTCCTTCGAAAACCCACTGCCTTGTACTTCTTGAAGACAGCTTTGTATGTAGATTTACAATAGCATCAATAGTGCTCCGCTTAGGTCTAAAACCATAAGAAGATGGTTCAAACTTTGCTTCCCATTGTGGTTCAAGAGCATTTTTGACGATATTCTGAAATATTCTATCCTTAATAATTGGTATTCCTAAAGGTCGCATCTTACCATTTTTCTTTGGTATGTATGCTCTTTTAGCTGGTTTAGGTCTGATGTTTTTAATATCATATTCTTTTAGAAGGTTATATAGTTTTAACCTGTCACTTGAATTTAAAATAATTTGACCGTCAACCCCAGGAGTTTGTTTACCTTTATTAATTTGTGTAACTCTCCTTATTGAGAGTAGCAAATTAGCCTTACTTCTAATCATTAGTCTTTGAAGCTTTCTTACTCTTCTTTTCTGTCCCAACTGTTCGGCACGAAAAATCCGTTGGCGAAGTTTCTTCACATATCCATATATTTTCTTCCAGTCTATTGACTCCCAGCTTTGAATATGAGGAGAAACAGCCGACGTATTAAATTTATTAATAGTTTTCAAAACTTGTCTCTCCTTAAAGATTCCTCTTTACGTTTTCTTTCATGTTGATGACCATGTGGAAGTCTGCCCTCTTTCGAGCGAGTTATTGAACTCTATCCAGCGGGTTATTTTTTTCCTTAAACTTTCGTTTAACTGGCATTTGCTTTCTCCACATTCCTTTACCCTCTGGTATTGTGGTTTTCTTTCGATTACCCTACCTCTATCGAGGAACACAAAGGGCTTACCAAGTTTCACTATCAGCAGATTCAAGTGGGGAAGCATCCTCATTATACTCCGATGGATATATGGGTTACTGCACGATTGGAAGACGATTCAATCTTTCCTATCCATATTAAGCTTGTAACACCGCAGTACGCTTATCGTAAATTACGAAGATTACAAAGGTTCAATTTTCATTTATACTTTCCACTTTTCCCCTAACCCTGTATTGCTTCTGCGTAAAGCAATCACATTAGATATTTACTCTCATGCAACCTACAAACCAATTACTCGGAGTGCAGTTTCGAGTGGGGATACGCTTAGTAACTAACGCAGTTTCTCTCGAAACACTGCTAAATAGCGACTTCTTGTCGCACCGTGATATTCTACAATTCCGAATTAGTTTCCAACCAAATCATACCATATTTTTAAAACAAATACATCAATATACTTATAACTGAATGTAAAATTATATTTCTTAGCACCGTACTATTCACTTTTCAAAGATCATTTTTCTGTTATTAATTCCTACTCTTTTTTGTAAAACGTAGTACTATATCCCTCTGCCTTAAGCTTGAGTCCTGGTGCCCAGGCAATAGTCTGTCCCATTATATCAGTTACTGCCTTTAAATCAGCTTTATCCTTAGGCACATCCAGTATGACTTCATCATGCACATGAAAGCAGGTTTGATACCCTGCTGCCTCAAGCCTTCTAAGGCTTTCTGCGAGACAGTCTCTTGCTATAGCCTGCACAATATTTTCTGTCAGCTTGCCTCCATAGGTGGGGATCATTTCCCACTTCTTTGTTTCCTGGTTTATACCTCTGTAGTAAAGTACTTCTCTTCCTCTTTCATTAACCTGTAAAAAAGGCTTTGCATAAAACAGCTTTCTTTCACTAGGAAGATTTATAGTTAAAAAATCCTGATTATTATTAAAATCTATTTCACGAGCTATAATCAGCCCTTTAATTCCAACTGCCTGTCCGTTCCTCATAACCTCTAGTGCTGCATTTTCTATGCTGTACCAAAGGTCAACTATTCTTCTGTTTGAAGCTCTCCACCTCTTTACTATGTCAGGAAGCTCCTCTTCTTTAAGTCCCATCTTTAAAGCTCCCATAGCAATTAGTGCACCACTAGAGCCTTGATAGCCTAACGCAAGTTCAGCTATTTTGCCCTTCTGCCTAAGCTCGTATTCTGGGTTGCCCTTTGCTATCTTTTCTATAGGTACACCAAACATCTGAGAGGCAGAAGCTTCGTAAATCTTTCCATGTGAAGCAAATACCTCTTGTCTCCACTGCTCTCCTGCAAGCCAGGTTATAACTCTTGCTTCTATTGCTGAGAAGTCTGCTACTAGGAAAATGTGGTCGTCAGAAGCTATAAAGGCTGTTCTTATAAGCTGAGAGAGAGTATCAGGCACATTGCCATAAATAAGCTTCAGTGCATCCACTTTCTTTTCTTTAACACAATCTCTTGCGTGAGATAGTGTTTCAAGATAATTCTTTGGAAGGTTCTGTACCTGCACAAGCCTGCCTGCCCAGCGGCCAGTTCTGTTAGCTCCATAAAACTGCAGTAGCCCTCTTACCCTGCCGCCCTCAGATACGACTTCAGCCATAGCAGTGTATTTCTTCACACTGGTCTTTGAAAGCTCCTGTCTTATTTCAAGCATTCTCTTTGCTGCTTCACTGTTTGTAGTTTCAATAAGCTCTTTAACCGTACCCTTTTGAAGGTCAGTTATTTCCTCTCCAGTTTCCTCTTTAAGCCACTTGGTTAGCTGCTTTACACTCTTAGGATTTGGAAGTCCTGAAAGCTTTGTTGCTTCCTGCATAAGCTCTGCATTTATCTGCTCACTGCAGTATAGTGCTCCTTCAATAAGCTCTTTGTCCACTTTTACCCCATAGGAATTAATCCTCTGATCCAGCTCCCATAATTTTTGTTCTGCCTTAGGCACCGGAAAGGCTGATAGCCTTCTTTCAAGCTCCATTTCCACAGCAACATCCTGCCTGCAGTATTCCTTGAATAAATTCCACTTTTCTGGTTCATGCTGTGGTAAAATTCTTGTCCTCTGTCCGTTTTTAGCTGTAGGCTTCACCGGTACAAAAAAGGTTTTTATTAAGCTTAAGCCTATGCCCATTTTTCTTTTATCCTCAGGCAGTCCTAAAGCCACAGCCGTAGCAGCTAGTCCTGCTGTATATCCGCAGTAAAGTCCGTGAAGCATGGTGCATCTCCACTGCTCTAAAGGCGAATAGTAAAACTTATTCAGTGCATACCACTCAAAGGAAGCATTGTAAGCATGTTTTATTACATCAGGATTTTTCAGAGCTTCTACAAGCTCAATAGGTAAAGCTTCCATTTGAGCTAAGTCAATTATTTTTACTTCCCCACCATCAAAGGAATAAGCAAAGAGCAGTATCTGGAAATCAATGGACTGCACATATTTGTACAGTCCGCTCTTTTTTATGTCAACACTTGAGAAGGTTTCTATGTCTATAGATAGATGCCTCATATCCCCATAACACCGCCATTAAGTGGCGCTCCTGTTATGGGATCAATGGCTACTTGCTTTTGAGGATTTGCTTGCAGCATAGGTTGCCCATACATAGCCTGCTGAGATGAATTTGCAGCTGCCTGAGGATATATTAGCTGAGCTGGTGCAGCATAATTTGGCTGTTGAATATGCACAGGCATTTGAGAATTATAAACAGGCTGTTGTGGATAAGCTGTTGGCTGTTGTGTGGATAACAATGTTTGCGCCTGAATACCACTATATCCGCCGGCCTTGTCACCAAAGGCTGCAGCTGCTGAAACCCTAGCTCCTAATGGTTCACCATCTTCTAGCTTCTGTACTGGACCTAATCCGCAGCCTATTCCCTTTTTGCCGTTTGAAGCATAAGGAAAAAATCTAACTGATACTCTGGCATAAATGCCTGAATATATTTCTGTCTGATTAAGTATTCTCTGCACTCCTAGGTCCACTATCTCTGGAGATAGCTTTGAGGAGGCTGTGAATACCCAGTGTCCTTTGCATTCTTCTCCAAAAGGCATTCCATCTGAAGGTCTTACACCATCTCCATCATAAACTGGGATTGCAAGTACGGTTGGTCTAACTCCGTTCCATCTTGATGCTACACCTTCCTGAATTGCAGCATTGATGGCTGCATCTATTCTCTGCTTGGTTACTATGTCCGTTTTAGGTAAAAGGATTGTGGTGCTGTACTTAGCCTCTCCTCCCTGCTGACTTGCATAAGGAGTAAATAGGTGCACATAACTCAGCCTTACCTTTCCTGTTACTACATCTTGAATGTTTATGTTTGCCATATTAACTTCCCCCGTTTTCAATATTTTAATTTTCAAAGCCTGTGATGGCTTTACTTTTAAATCTCTCAATAGCCATTTCACTGGCTAAATTAAGGCTAAGAATATAAGAAGTTATCTTCTTATATTCTAAAATTCTAAAATTCTTTTATTGTTATATTCTTATAGCAATTTAGTTGCCTGCTTCTGCAAAAGCCTCTGCTGCTGTCATTCCTTTAAAGAACTCCCTTTTTGCACGGGGTAACTTACCATATTCGCTTCCGCTCAAAAGTTACCCGTCAAAGTTCATTTAGAACTTTGACCTTCGCTAAGTGCAAGGGTAGGTTTGCCAGGTGGAGTATGTATATATGAACTTAGAAGCTCCTTAAACTTTGTTTTGCCTACAAACTTTTCAGTTTCTGTAAGTGTTAAGGGCTTCCTTTCATAGAGCATGGTTTCTTCAAAGCCATTATCCATAAGCACTTTGAAAGCTTCCTCCTGATTAATAAACTGCCTCACTGCTCTGCCCGAAACCAGCTTCCACCCTGGCACCTCCTTTCCTTGAAGACACTCACTAATAGCAAAATCCTCCACGCTCTTTATCCAAGCTGAAAGCTCCTGAGCTCTTCTTAGAATCTCTCCCACTTCCTCTTTAGAGATAAGAGGAGGCTTCATTTTATGAAATTCTTCAAAGCTTAAATAATAATCTGCTCTAGCTCTGCATAAGGCCTTTGCTCTGCAAAACCTGCAGTGCTCTCCTGGACTGTATTCCCATTCTCCGTTAAAAGCCAGCTTTGCAATAGGCTTAATACTTTCTCCCCACTTAAGCAGCTCTTCTATGGTCAAGATGTCCTCTGAAATAATATCAAGCCTTGGCTGTACTATCGTCATCTTCACAGAATCTATAGGATAAAGGAAGGAATACTCAGTGTATGCTCCTAAAGCATAAAGCTTCATCTGTGAATTGTCCTTTGCTGATACAGGCACACCTTTGCCATACTTAAAATCAATAATATGAAGTATGTTTCTCCCTATGATAATGCAGTCGCAAGTGCCAAAGCCCTCAGGTGCAAAGCCTCCGTAGTCTATTTTCTTCTCTGCAGCCACATAAGGTGGAGATGAAAAACCGTGAAGCACTCCTGCAATATAGTCGAGGTATGTGTCTGTGTGCTTCAGCATCTCTTCCTGAAAAAGTGGATTCCCCTTAAACTTTTTTATCCTTGCATTGAATGTTCTTGCCACCATAGGTTCTATGCAGTATTTTCTAAGCTTTAGCTCTGCAATTTCATGAGCCAAGCTTCCTTCTTCAGCATACTCACTTGTGTTTTCAGGAAGCTTCTCCTCAAGCCTTGCTGAAGGAGTACAGTGAAGCCACCTATGAGAAGAACTTGCTGAAAGTAATGCATGAGCTCCCATTATATCTTTGCTCCTAATGCTCTAAGTGAAGTTGCAAAGGCTCCGTACTGCTCCTTAGAAAGTGCAGTTAAGGCTTGTACCCCAAAGGAGCTCAAAAGGCTTAATAACTCTGTTCTTCGTCCTGCATCTACTATCTGAGTTGCAGCAACTGCTAACTGCTCCATGGTATAGCTTTGGGCTGAAGTTGGCACAGAAGCTCCTTGAGTAGTCGCTGGCTGATTGTATGAAACAGCAGTCTGCTCTATTGAAGCCTTATTAGCTGTAAATTCTGAATTGTATTCTGGAATTGCAACTACCTTTGCTGATGTTATAGCACTTGTGAAGTTTGTCATTGCTGCCAGCAGCTCTGGTGCAGCTGTTATGGTTAATGTAAGATTTATCATTTAATTTTCCCCCTTTGTAGTGCTCTGAAGTACAAAACAATTATCAATTGTTTTGCCCTTTGTAGTGCGCTGTAGTACGAAACAATTATTAATTGTTTCGCCCTTTGTACTATGTCTATTTTTACTACAGGAAACATCACAACTTGTCCTCTTCATTGTTTCCCTGTATAATAAAATTGAGTTTTTTATTTTGGCTGCTTAGGCAGCTCTTTTTTTATATAACTTCTAAATTTTCTAAGTCCTTCCCATGTGGGCTCTTTGTTGTATAATCTGCATTTTTTCAGAAATTCCTGCAGTATTCTTATATTCAACTTGTTCCTCCTTTCTTTAAGAAAGCAATCCATCTTGAAACTTATTAATAAAATAAATCTGCCCTTTCCCTGTTACCTTTGTAGTCTTAGTTATCCTAATATATCCATCTGGATTGGTTATGGAAGTCTCCTTCACAAAGAACAGCCCCATATCAGCTGCCTTTTGTGTAGGCATATTTCTGCTTGTGCCACCTTTAAATTGCCTGCTTAATAGCTTCTTTAATGTTTGCGTCCATAAAACTTCCCCATTAGTTTAAATTTTTAGCTGTATTCTTTCTTACACCTAAGGCTTTATAGATTTCATCTGTTGTACATCCATATAGCTCACTCATCTTACAAATCACCTTAGCACTAGGAAATCTATATCCTAATTCAATTTTGTAAAACATACTTTTACTAATACTAAAGGCTTGTACAGCTTTATCCACTTCTATTTCTGCCTTTAGGCGTAAAAACCTCACTGCTGATGCTCTCATTTTCCACCCTCCTCTCGTCACAAAATGTGCTTTTTATTTCCATGTGCTTATAATAGCACATAATGTGCCTTAATCCTAATTGAAAAGCACTACTCTATGTGCCAAATTTTAGCATTAAGCAAATTTTTACAAGCACTATATGTGTTTTTCTTTTATTTTTTCAATTTTCTATTTAATTTTAGCACACACTGTGCTAAAATTATTTTAGAGGTGATTACCATGTATGGTGAAATTCTAAAGTCTTTACGAATTGAGAAAGGGCTAACCCAGCAGCAGCTTGCAGAAATACTAGGATTCAGGAGTGCCTCTGCTGTTGGAATGCTTGAAAGAGAAGAACGCGAACTTAGTGTTGAAACAATTATTAAAGTAACAAATTACTTCAATGTGTCCAGTGATTATTTGATGGGACTTCTACCTTTTAGAAATGAAACAGAAGCTTATCATTCTATAAGCATTGCATCAGTTAAATATCTTCAGGAGCATCCAGTAAAATTTCCATATGGACTACAAACTTATCTTGTTTATGTTCAGTCCTACGATAGTAAGGTTGATGCTGAAATAAAGTCTTACTGTGAGCATCTGCTCTCAAAATATGAAAAGATGCTGCCCTTAACTAATCTTGAACTATTTGAATTATCCAATATTCTTTTTTTAAGCGTTCAATGGTCTCCGGATTTTAATGGGCTAGTACATTTTGAAGGCTTTCACGGGGAAGCTTTTTCAATTACATTAGACTTTTGGAAGATAGATAAGGTTAGCTTAGATTTAAGTAAAAGTATCTTAGTAAATTACAAATCAGGCAGCAGCACTTTTGTTAAATACACCTCAGTGCTCGACACAAAATCAAAGGAGTCAGATAGCTCTGAACGAGTATCCGAAGTACGAAATGAGCCTGCAAGCTATAATACGGACTTTATTGATACTAAACTTAAAGATATTGAGATTTTAGAGGATTTTGAGGAGGCAGAAGATGCCTTAAAGTTTATATTATCTCAGCCAGTTCTTGCAGCATACGGGGGGTATGACTTAGAGAACATGTCAGATGAAGAGATAATAGAAATAGCAAATGATATGCTGTTTGCCATGAGGCTTTCACTGGAGAAGCTTAGAAAGAAAAACAAATAACTTAAAAACAAATGGCGGTGTTATTATGCAGTGGATAAAAGATATAGTAACAGGTTTAATAGAAACTTACGGCACAAGAGATATCTATGAGCTCTTAGATTATCTTGAAGTAACTATTATAAGAAAAAATTTTGTAAATCCTGATGTAAAAGCAAGGCTTTATAAAGATCCTTTTGAGAATTACTATATATACCTTTCCTACGATATTGATGAAGCTACAAAAAAACATATTCTTTGCCATGAGCTTGGTCATATTCTCCTTCACACAATATCCTGTGAATATTACTACAGCTCCAAAGTTAATAAGGGTAAGCTTGAATACCAGGCAAACTACTTTGCTTCACTTTTACTTTTAGATGTAGATAATTTTGAGCAGTGTTATCTAGAAAATTTAAGCATAGATCAGTTAAGCTCATATTTTGAAATTCCAAAAGAGCTTTTGCAGTATAGCTTAGAGAAGGTGATATGATGGCAGTTAAAACAAACTACACCAAAAACGGTAATGAGTACTACAGAGTAACTGCAACAATGGAATGTGGGAATAAATAAAAACGCCTAGGTTTAATTATTCTTAAACCTAGGCTTATAAACGTATTTGGTGCACCCAACAGGAGTCGAACCTGCGACCGTTGGATTCGAAGTCCACCACTCTATCCAGCTGAGCTATGGGTGCACATAAATTATTAGCCCAAAATCAAATGATTTTGGGCTTAAACTATGGAGCGGGTGATGGGAATCGAACCCACACGACCAGCTTGGAAGGCTGGGATTCTACCATTGAACTACACCCGCATA
>Ga0063235_10050_pt1 | contig 40475 bp, 42 predicted proteins | sample YelNatPoosite2B6_FD_60082 | JGI IMG/M metagenome (GOLD analysis project Ga0063235, IMG submission 60082) | Hot spring thermophilic microbial communities from Obsidian Pool, Yellowstone National Park, USA - site 2 B6 (version 2) (version 2) | ecosystem: Environmental > Aquatic > Thermal springs >...
GCCGCCCGCAAATCTATTTTGAAGGTGGCAAGGTTTATATAGATTTTGAGATGGGTAAGGTTGATGTGAGGGTATGATGGAAAAAGATAAGATTGTAAAAATCTTAAAGGAGTATTTTGAAAAAGAGGATGCTGTGGTGTTTGCATATTTGTTTGGTTCATATGCAAAAGGGAAAGAGTACAAAAAAAGTGATGTAGACATTGCTGTTTATGTTAACGAATTGATAGCCAAGGATCCAAAAAAAGTATTAGAATTTCAAGTTAAACATATGTCAAATATTTCTGATATATTAAAAAGAGAAGTTGATTTAGTAATTTTGAATCAAGCCTCACCTTTATTGAGGCATGAGGTAATTTCAGAAGGCATCTTGCTTCTTGAAAAAGATCATAATAAGTTGGTAGATTTCAAAAAAGTTAGCTTTTATTATTATCAAGATTGGTTGCATATCATGAAAATCAAAATGATGTATATAAAGGAAAGGATATCAGCTGATGGTAAAGAGAGAATTGGTCAGTGAGAAAATAGATAGGATATGGTTCAGCTTAAACAGAATAAAAAAATTTCAAAATATGTGCTTTGAAGAATTTAAAAATGATCAAGATGCTCAGGACATAGTTATTCATAATCTTTTTTTGATAATTCAAAATCTAATAGATGTAGGAAACCATATAATAGCAGATGAAGGTTTTGAAACACCAGGTTATTATGGAGAGATTCCTGAGATATTATCAAAAGAAAAGGTTATCTCAGAAAGTTTGGCTTCAGTTTTTAAAAAAATGATTTCTTTTCGAAATATAATTGTGCATGAGTATTCTAAAATAGACTTGGCAAAAGTCTATGACATTTTAATAAAAGGCATTGATGATATAAAGAAAATCCTTGGTGAGATTATAAACTATGCAAAACTTTAAACAATAAACCTATAAAGTAAAAAAGAGGAGATTTAAGATGGTAGTTCAAAAATCAGTTGTAAAATCAAGAGTTTTTGGCGAGCTTGAAGTTAGCGAGGAAAACATAATATTTTTTGAAGAAGGTATTCCTGCATTTGAGGACTTAAAAAAATTTGTTATCATAAAACAAGACGAAAGTCCATTTTACTGGCTTCAGTCAATTGAAGATAAAGACATTGCTTTTGTAATACTCAATCCTTTTGAAATAAAGCCAGACTATGAATTTGATTTGCCAGATGAGGTTGTAAGTAAATTAGAAATAACTTCTGCTTCAGATGTTGCAGTTTTTTGCATTGTTGTAATTCCAGAAGATATAAAACAAACAAGAGTAAACCTAAAAGCCCCAATTATTATAAATGTGAACAAAAGAAAGGGAATGCAATATCTTTTAGATGATGAAAGATACCCGCTTAAGTATTACCTTTTTGAAAATTCAAATTCAAACGTGCAGAAATGAGGTATACAGAAGATGCTTGTACTTTCACGAAAAGAAGGTGACCAGGTTCTAATTGGAGAAAATATAATCATAAAAGTCATCAGCATAGAAAAAGACTGTGTAAAACTTGGAATAGACGCTCCAAAGAATGTGAAGGTTTTACGATATGAACTACTTCAAGAGGTCAAAAACGAAAATGTTGAAGCTTTGCAGGGTAAAGAGAGACTCAGCAAGATTAAAGATTTAAAAGAGATTTTGTCAGATGAGCAAGGATGAAATTGAAAAAATTTAGAAGTATTAATAGTGCCAGTGAAGGCAGGAACAAAACCTGCCTTCTTTATTTTTTGGGGGATAATTTTATTAAGGTGCACTCAAAAATTCAAAGTATACTTTAGAAAATTAACTTAAAAATGCAAAGTATACTTTATATTTTTTGACTAAAAATTAAAAGTATGTGTTATAATATTAAATAGGGAGGTGAAAAAATTGACCATCACAAGCTCAGAAAACATATTAAGAATTTTATACTCTTATAATCCCTGGTGGAGAGAGGGATATTTCCCACAAGATTTATCTAAACCTGTAAAAAGAATAGCATACTATAAGTTGGTTAATTTGCTAAATCACCCAACTATTAGGAGATATCTTATACTTTCGGGTGCACGTCGAGTAGGTAAAACAACCATATTATACCAAATAATAGAGTCGCTCTTAAAAGATAAAGTTCATCCAAAAAAAATACTATATGTTTCTTTTGATCATCCTTTGTTTAAACTTTGTTCATTTGATCAAATTTTGAGTCTTTATGAGCTAAATATAAACCAATCAGAGGAAGCTTATGTATTTTTGGATGAAATTCAATACGCAAGCGATTGGGACAGGTGGCTAAAAGTATATTACGATACAAAACCAAAATGGAAAGTTGTTGCAACAGGGTCTGCTTCACCAAAACTTATTGAAGGAGTAAAGGAAAGCGGTGTTGGTCGCTGGACAGTGGTTTGTGTTCCGACTCTTTCGTTTTATGAATTTTGTGAAATACTTGGTGCTGAGGAAAGACCCAAGGATTTACCACATTTAGATTTAAGAGAGCTTTTAAGTTTTAATGATCATCAGATTTCTGAACTTGTCTTTTTGCTTATGCCTTTGCAAAAATATTTTAACAGATACTTGATGGTTGGGGGATTCCCTGAATTTGTATTTTCAGAAGATTGGTTTTTAATTCAGAGAATTTTAAGAGAAGATGTAGTAGATAAGGTCATCAAAAGAGATATTCCTTCGCTATTTAATGTCAGAAACCTGACAGTATTAGAAAAAGTCTTCTTGTACTTGTGTTTTAACTCTTCAAGTGTAATTAATATTTCAACCATCAGTAAACAAATTGAAAATGTATCAGTAACCACAATAGAAAATTATATTCACTTGCTTGAAAATGCAAACTTGATTTATAGGAGCCTTCCAATTGAATTGGGTGGCAAAAAGATTTTAAAAGCAAAACCGAAAATATATATATCTGACCCAGCTATTAGAAATGCAGTTTTGATGATAGATAGTCTTTTTATCGATAGCAAAGAACTTGGAATTACAGTTGAAACAGCAGTTTTTAAGCATATATACAGCTTTTATAGTGAAGAAAATGTAAAGATAGGCTATTTTAGAAAACCGACTGATAACCAAAAAGAAATTGATATAGTTGCTCAGTTTCCAAATGGTAAGAGCCTGATTGAGGTAAAATTTAGAGAGGATAGCACACCTGCCGAAAATGATGCAATTGTGCAGATCTGCCAAAAAGAAAAAGATATAATCTCAGCAGTGCTTATCACAAAGAGAGCAGAAGATTATGGCAGGCTTGAGCTATCTGCAAGGGTTCCAATAATAAAGATTCCTGCATTTGCATTTATGTATTTGTTTGGGAGAAGGTAATTTAAAAATATGTTTTTTAGAGTTTACCAGCAGATATTTTTGCTAATGGCTTTTTATATTTAGCAAAAGTTTATATCAAAAAAATTGTTTTTATTTTAATTAAAATAAAACTAAGGTGGTATAAATAAATTAAAAGCAATTAATTTTGTAAAAAAACACTAAAGATGAGGGGGCAGATTAAAAATGAAACAAACTTCAGAACTTGAAGTTGTTATAAAAGAACTCAAAGATGCTTTAAAGGTATTCAATAAAATAACAGAGGTAAAGCCAAATGATAAAGATGTTTTAGAAAAGTTAGAAAAATTTATAGTTAGCGCTTCAAATCTTAGCAGTGTTTTTGAAACACTGAATGATATTATAGTCAGAGCAAAGGACATAATTGCCGAAGAAAGAGAAAAAATGTCTTACAATTTTAAATTAATCGAATCTGAACTAATAATGGAATTAAAAGAAAAAGGAGTTCCACTAAGAGAGTGCAGCGATGGTTGGAGAATAAAAAGTATTCAGTTAAAAACTAAACCTCAATCATCGGCTGTTAGCATTTCTTACAATAATCAAACAATCATTGATTGGACAAGAATCAATTCTAAAGAAGATATTCAATCTCTGATAGAACAGGCAGAAAAGTTACTGTCTCAATACCTGATGCCTAAGGATGAACTTATAGATATATTCTGGGATGCTTATAAATTTGCAAGGTTTAAAAGTGGCAAAGATGTTGTGAATATTTTTGATTTTTATATAGAAGTTAGACTAATTCAACTAAGAAGATATTTAGAAAAAAACAAACCTGATGCTAAGATAACAAAGTACACAGAGTTTCCCGAATGGGCGTTTTTGTATAATTTAGATATTTACAGAAGCATATGGGATGAGATACCTGAAGACAAACGACTTGCTTTGCAAACTGGCAGTATGCAAGAAATAATGCAAGGAAAAGGGATGTACGTAAACGGGCTTAATCCTGATGATGACTACAAGATAATGTGTTATGTGTATGAAGCAAAAGAAGGTGTTTAAAAAATGCAAGCGATAAGTAAGGATAGTATAATAACCTCACTTGGTAAAATTGCTCAGAATGGAACAGATGATGTTGAGATTGCAGATTTGATTGATGTTGGGAATCAAGATTACATAAACTATTTGGAAAACGAAGTGATTGAGAATCTTATTGCAAAAGGCGGAGCAACATGTAAATTCATTGAAGGTGCATATGGTGCTGGAAAAACTCATCTTTTAAATCTAATTTACAAAAAAGCTTTATTGAAAGGCATGCTGGTTGCATTTACAACTCTGGACAGTGCTATTTCGTTGACTGATTGGAAACTGGTGGTTGAGTACATCTTGGAAAACGTCGAATACAGGTATGAAGGAATAACATACAAATCACTGCCAGAGATTCTGGCGTTTGCAGGGGAAAGGTTGGTAGATAACAGCCAAAAGGAGAATTTAATGAGAGAAAAATTGCCATCTTCAAGTTTTAAAAATGCCATTTTGCTTGCTCTTAACAAAAAGAATTTGAACAATAAGGTATGGGAAGTTGTAAAAGAGTACCTGGTTGGTCGAAAAGTCAATGTTCAAACCTTTAAAAGTTTAGGAATTAATAATATAAGGGCAAGTTTGAGCAAGTCAAATGCTGAAAATATATTGAAAACAGTTTTATCATCTTTACATATTTTGGGGTTTAAAGGTATTGTATTGCTATTTGATGAAAATGAAAGAACTCTTTCGAGTTTTGGAGAAAAAGTTTCAAAACGCGTTCAGCTTGCAGCAAACCTTATGCGAAGGTTAATTGATAGCTGCTCAAACGGTTCTTTAGAAGGGGTTTTGATAGTATTTTCGGTTTTGCCTGATTTCATATCCCGGGTTGCAAATAAATACGAGGCTTTAGCTCAGCGCTTGCAGATAGTTCAAGGTGAAAATAAATACGTAGGTTGGCGTCTTCCACTTCAGAAAGTTGACTTTGTTAACACATTGAGCGAAGACCATCAGAGTTTTATGGTTAAAATGGTTGAGGCTTATTTGAGGTTGGCCAAAAATTTTGGAATCTTAAATAGTGATTTTAAAAAAGAAGTCATAGAGACATGTAATATGGTGCTCAGAAGAAATATAAGCTCAGGTTACAAACGAGAGCTGGCAAAGACTATTGCTACTATGATGTTAGAAAGGATGAGATAAATTGGATAAGGACTTATTTTTAAGAGGATTATATACTATGGCACAAAACGGAACAGCACCAGCTGAAGGATGTAAGTATTTTGGTGTGGGATATGAAAATATTTTTGAGGCGATTAAACAAAAATATTTTTATGAGCAGTTTGGTCGAAACCTTTGTGCACAAAAATTTGTTATAGGACCATATGGCTCAGGCAAAACGCATTTTTTGCGCCATTTAATGGAAATTGCAAGAGATGAAAACTGTGTTACTTCTGAAATTGCCCTAAATCGGGATATAGATTTTTCTGATAAGCTACTGATATACAGTGAAGTTGTGCGAAACATAAAAGCACCATTACAGCAAAATGAGGGTTTAAGTGAATTTTTAGGATATACACTTGATAATATGATAAATGATACTAAAAATCCTCACTATTTGAAAGAAAGATTTTCAAGAGATATTAATGATAGCAAATTTAAATCACGAGAATTTGGAAAGGTGATAAAATTAGCATTAGTTTCTTACCTTAACAATGATATTTCAACCTTTGATTTGTGCTGTGACTATTTATTAGGCAATATCTCAGACAATAAACTTTGTAAAGAATTGGGTGTATCCAAAGTGACGAAATCAGCTCAAAATAAGCGTGCAGAGGATATGCTTTTTTCTCTTTTCCAGTTTGTTTATTATATTGGTTATAGAGGAATAATTGTTGGCTTTGATGAGGCTGAGCAGAGCTTCAATGTGGATAGGAAAAAACTTGCCAAAATTTTTTCAACATTGCGTTCTTTATTAGATGCTGTTATCAACTTAAAAGATGCCTCTGCACTAATTATATATGCTATGACAAATGATGTTTATGAAGAAATGAATAAATACCCAGCTTTGCAGCAAAGGCTTTCAAGCCCGTATGAGAGGGACTTTTTTAGTGGAAATGTTTTAGCTCCAGTTATAGATCTTACGCGGCTTGATTCTATTGATCTGTCAAAGAAGATTGCTATTAAGATCTCAGATGTATTTTATGAGACTTTCAAAGACCAGCTTACCATTTCAAGGGATGAGATACTAAAAAAGGCTGATGAAATATCAGGTGGAATTATAAAAAGAGGTGTTTCGAGTTCAAACAAGCGCGAAATAACGAAGGCTGTTTGCACATATTTATTAGAAATTCTTGAGGGCAGAGAGCTTGAGTATGGTATTTTAGAAAAGATAAATACACAAAACCTATATGAAGACGAGGTATGAAAGACATGGTGAAAGAAGATACCATTTTTAGAAAATTAAGGGTTATTGAATCGCTTAGATTTGGATTGGTGCCTGAGTATTACATAGACCAGCTTACAATAGGTTTTGATAATATCAAAAATGTTACAGAAAAGATATTGAGAAAATGCGAATCTTTTTTGCCAGTTGGGTTTCAAGTTTGTGGAGAATATGGCTGTGGGAAAAGTCATACATTATCTGTTATGAGGTATATAGCACGAAAGGAAGGTTTTTTTACTTTAAAAGTTGAAGTTGATGGTGAAGGTATAAGCCTTTCTAATCCATCAAAACTTTTGAACATGCTATTTTTTAGTGTTCAAGACAATAATATATATTCAGACTACCCGTTGGTAAGTCTGTTTTTAAAGGCTTTGCTGTTGAAAAATGACAGTTTTGAAAAATTAAAAAAATTTGAAACACTCCAAAAATACCTGAATGTTATAACAGCTTTGGTTAAGCAGGGTTTAATAGATGAATATTATTATATTATTGAATCTCTTCTTTCGTGCTCTGATGAGATAAGTGCAACTGATGCGAATAAAATACTATCAAGTGTTTTGAGATATTCAGACTTTCAAAATTTGAAATTAAAGCCTCTTATTAGCAGGAGAGTAGATGACAGATATCTGGATTTTATTGAAGCATTGGCAGGTATTGCTGTTTTAGTTGCTGCTGCAGGTTATAAAGGGCTTATTGTTACAATTGACGAGTATGAAGTTGAAAGAACAAAAAATCCCAGCAATTACAAAATAGTTCAGGATATGTTGTACGTAATCGGACAATATTTAAGTGGTGGGTTGAATCTTCCAAAAGCTCCACTTTGTATAATCTTTTCGGCAATAAATCAAGGTGGCGAAAAGGGTGATCCAGACATCACAAGATATATTTCAAAAACACCTGAAAATATATTTGAGGTGACAAAGTGGAGTGAATCTCAAAAGGTAGAGCTTTTAAAAAAAATACATGTCCTTTACTGTGAGACTTATCAATTGTGGGCTGAATTTAGCGTAAGCACAGGTGAAAATTTAACAAAGCTCATGGAAAATAAACTTTCTAACAGTGAGAGCAGGCAGATTCGTTCGATTATAAAATGGTATATAACACTGCTGGATTTGCAGTATGGACCACCAGAAATAAAGAGGAGATGAGAAATATGGATAATGACTATTTAGAAGATCTCAATATTAAAAATAGGCTTTCATCAACATGGGATATGTTTTTTGGAAGCTATGGAAGGCTAAAAGATGTTCAAAGAAAGGCAATTCCAAAGATACTTGATGGAAAAGACATTTTAATATGCTCACCTACTGCAAGTGGTAAAACAGAAGCTGCGGTTGCACCTTTAGTTGAGAGACTGAAATCTAATTTCAAAGTTTGGACAATTTTATATGTATGTCCAACAAGAGCACTGGTTAACGATATCTATGAAAGGCTTTACTCACGGCTTATCTATTATGATGTTAATATTTTAAGAAAAACAGGGGATTATCAAACTGAATTTAAAACTATTCCCAATATACTCATCACAACACCTGAGTCGTTTGACAGTATGCTTTGCAGAGGAAGGGTTAAAAATGGTTTTGGGCATATTTTGTCTTGTGTTTATGCGGTTGTTTTGGATGAGGTGCATCTTTTATATGGCACATCACGAGGCGAGCAGGTAAGATGGTTGCTTGAAAGGTTAAGAAGGCTTAAAACTCAGGCATTTAGAGAAAAGTGGTGTAAAGATGAAAGAATTCAGATTGTTGCAATGAGTGCAACAATGAAAGAGCCTGAGAATATATTAAAGTATTATATTCCTGATGGGGAGATAATTAAAGTTGAAGGGAAAAGGGAAATAAATCTAATATCAGAGGAAGTTCCTTCAATTTATGAGGCAATAAGTAAGTATTTTTGCAGTATTGATTTTCAAAACAGGTTTAAAAAGATACTGATTTTTTGTAATTCAAGAAATAAAGTTGATGATTTAACAGCAGAGCTAAAAAAGGTTTTAAATAGTTCAAAATACCAGATTGTATCCCATCATGGCAGTTTATCAAAGTCTGAAAGAGAAGAAGCCGAGGAAATTTTAAAAAAACATGAAAGGGTTATAGCAGTTTCATCTGCTACATTTGAAATAGGAATTGATATTGGTTCAATTGATCTGGTTGTTTTGGCAGAACCGCCGCTTGATATGAACAGCTTTTTTCAAAGAATTGGGCGTGGAAACAGAAAGAGTGAGAAAATAGATATACTTTTGTGCGCTGAAAATGATGCTCAAAGGTTAATTCAAAAAGCTATGCTTTTTTGTGCACAAAATGGGATTCTTTCTGGTACAGCATCTGGTGATATTTTTCATGTTATTTTTCAGCAGATAATCTCATACATATTTCAGTCAAAAGATTTGAAACGAAGCAAAGAAGCACTGAAAAGCTTAATTGAATCTTGTTTAAAGTATCATTTTAAAGATTTATCATTTGCAGATGATATTATAAACAATCTAATTTTAAGTAGCCACCTTGTAGAAGCAAACGATGGCAAACTGACAGTAAAAAGGGATTGGCAAGATAAGTTTTCAAACGGACAAATACATTCAACCATAAGGTTCACAAATGGTATGTCTGTTTATGATTTAGAAAAAAACAAAGTTTTAGCGACAAATGTGCAAGATTTTCAAAGCAAAAGGATTAAAATAACAGCTAAAAATAAGGAGATAATAGATGTTCAAAGAAACAGTATAATTGTGAAAAATTCATCTGATAAGCTTGATGGTGGCGTTTTGAACTATGCTCCATATGAAACTATGTTTTTTAACATGCAGCCTTATGCAATAAGGGCTTACTTGGGATTAGAGGATAAAACTTTTCCTTATATCATACAGGATAATTTTGTTTATGTCTTTCATTTAGGTTCAACACAAAGGGAGATTTTTATAAAATTATTAATGAGGATGTTAGATTTAAAGGTTATTGAAGCTGTTAATCCGTTTTTAGTGCAATTTAATAAAAGTTATTGCAAAGAAGTTATTTCTTCTTTGAAAGCTCTAAATTATTATTCAATGATTGAATTTATAGAAAAAGATGTTGAATGGATAGAAAAAGCTTTAAAAATCAATCCTCACCACAAGATACTTCCAAAGGAAATCAGATTAAAGGAGATAATTAGGATTATAAATTTAGAAGATGAAATAAAACTATTTAAAAAGGCTGAATTTCAAGATGTGACTGATAAACAATTAGCAATGCATCTTAAAAATTTAATTGGTTAAATTCAAAAAAATTTCCTTCACCTCTAAACTCATAAAACCATTCTACCGATAATCTTAATGAAAACAAAATAAAGCTTCACAGGGACGTGAAGCTAAAAAATTAAAACAGGGAGGGTGTTTTAAGATGCGTATTAATAACAATATTCAGGCTCTTAATACTTACAATAGGCTGACGATTAACAATGATGCTTTATCAAAATCTGTTGAAAAGCTGTCTTCAGGTTTGCGAATCAACAGAGCAGGCGATGATGCAGCAGGTTTGGCAATTTCTGAAAAGATGAGAGCTCAGATAAGAGGTCTTAATCAAGCTCAGAGGAATGCTCAAGATGCTATTTCGCTTATCCAGACTGCAGAAGGTGCTTTAAACGAAGTTCATTCAATCCTGCAGAGAATGAGAGAGCTTGCAGTTCAAGCGGCTAACGATACTAATACTGAAACAGACAGAAACGAGATTCAAAAAGAAATTAACCAGCTAACATCTGAGATTAACAGAATTGCAAACACAACAGAGTTTAATACAATGAAGCTTTTAGATGGTTCCAGGACTATTACAATGAAAACTGTTACTTCTACAACTTCGGTTGACAAGATAGTAAATGGACCAGGTGGAAGTTTGACTGTAAATTATTCTTTTGGTGTTACAATATCGGGTGACAATGCAGACTGGCAAAAAGCAATTAGTGGCGGTATAACAATTGGGACAGATCCAACTGCTGATGAAAAAATTGATTGGCAACATATTGATTTGACACAGAGTGCAACTGTTAAAGTAACAAAAACATCAAATGGAGATTTGCAAATTGATATTGCAGCAACTGATAAAGGTGGTAATGCAGTTAGTTATTCTACTTTATTGGATGCAGATACAATCAAGACTGGTGCAGATTCAAGTGGGATTTATAAAGTAAATTTCCATGGTGTAACTTTTAATTTGGATGTAAATGCATTTAAAAATGTTGACAATAATACAAGTGTTACCATTGATTTGCAGAATGCAAAAGGGAATACTTCTAATGATGCAGATGTAACTGGAACATATGGGCTTGTACATGACTTTACAAATTCAACACAGGCTGCAAATTTTACTAAGTTTACAATTGATGGCAAAAATCCTGCGCTTGTTGGTGCGAAATATATTCAAGTAGGATTTAATGGTACAAAGATAACAGTTGATGTTTATGCTGCAGATGGTTCAACAAAAATACTTTCAGATACTTATACTCCAGCAACAGCTCCATCAAATGAAGGAGATACTTTCGAATACGAAGAAAATGGAATTAACTTTGCGTTTAAGTTAATAAAAGATCCAAGTGGCAATGTAATAACAAGTTTTACAACAAATCAACTGGATATAAGTAATTTTGTTGCCAAGCTTACAACAGAAACTACTACAACCACATCAACTGTTGTTGATAAAGACAATTCATTGATTATGCAGATTGGTGCAAATGCAAGCCAGACTATCAGTGTAACTATAAACGATATGCGAGCATCTGCTCTTGGTGTATCGTCAGCAAAGGGAGGAAGTGGTTTTACATCTACACAAACTGTAACTAATGGAACAGACAACAATGCGATAGAATATGCATTAAGTGTTCTTTCTGCTGCAGATGCTTCAAATGCAATTACAAAAATTCAAAGCGCTATTGAGGCAGTATCTGCAGAACGTTCTAAACTTGGTGCATATCAGAACAGGCTTGAACACACAATCAACAACCTTGGAACAGCTGCTGAGAACCTGACAGCTGCAGAGTCCAGAATCAGAGATGTTGATATGGCAAAAGAGATGATGAATTATACAAAGAACAACATTTTGATGCAGGCTGCAACAGCAATGCTTGCTCAGGCAAATCAGCTTCCACAGGCTGTTCTCCAGCTTTTAAGATAAGAGGGTAAAACAATAAGAGTTTAAAAAAGAGTCAGGGATTGATTTCCCTGACTCTTTTAGTATTAAGATATAATAAAAGAAAGGGGTATATTATGATTTTTCAATTTGTTGTGCCAAAGTATATGAAAAATTTTAAATGTATTGCCTCAGCCTGCCCTGATAGCTGCTGTGTTGGCTGGAGAGTTACTTTGGATGAGAAAACTTTTAAGCTTTATAAAGAATCAAAAAATTCAACTCTAAAATCTGAGTTTGAAAAGTATATAAAGAAAAATCGCTCTAACCAGTCAAGTCAGAATTTTGGGAAGATTGTTATGCAAAAGGATGGAAGATGTCCTTTTTTGGATGAGCAAAATCTTTGTAAAATTCAAAAATTACACGGAGAAGAATATTTGTCAAATACATGCTATTTTTATCCAAGGACAATTAACCTTGTAAACGACGTGTTTGAAATGTCTGCAACTCTTTCGTGCCCTGTTGTTGCAAAAAGCGTTTTGCTTGAAAAAGGCGGAATAGACTTTGACATAATTAACCTTGATATTTCACCAAGATTTATTGTAAACCGCGTTATTGACCAAAATGATATAAGGACAAGAAACAGTATAAAAAGATATTTTTGGGACATTAGAACATTTTGCATAAATCTTTTAAAAACAAGGGAGATTTCTTTTTGGGACAGGCTCTTGATTTTAGGCTTTTTTATTCAAAAATTAAATGAGCTTTTTTCATCTTCAGAGCGAAAAGATGAGGTTAAAATTCTTATTGATACATATACAAGATATATTGAAAGCGGCTATTTTACAGAAGAACTTTCAAAAGTGCCTGTAAATTATGAACTCCAATTAAAACTTTCAAAAGAAATTGCCGATATGCGTTTTTCAGCTGGTCTTCCTAACCAGAAGTATTTGGATTTCTTTGCAAAGTTTTTACAGGGACTTGGCATAGTCCAAGGTGCAGAAAATGCTCAGATTCTGCAAAACTATGAAAATGCCTTTAACCAATATTTTGTTCCATTTTTCAATGAACGTCAGTACATTTTTGAAAACTATGCTGTAAATCATGTATTTAAAAATCTCTTTCCATTTGATTGCAATACACCTTTTGAAAGCTATATGCTCCTTTGCACACATTTAGCAACAATCAAGCTTCTTCTTGTTGGGCTTTGCAATTATTTTAAATCTGATTTCACAGAAGATATAGCAGTAAACCTTATTCAGTCATTTTCAAAAACCATTGAGCATAACACAGCCTACCTTGCAAACCTGCTTCAGATACTTGAGAAAAACAATGTCAATACATTAGCATATATGGCTATTTTGATAAGGGGATAAAATTCAATAAAAACAGCAATTTTAATTTACCTTTACAGGGGGTTATTAGGTGAATAAGAGCGATGGTTTTATTCTCAATTTCTGGGAAAAAATATTTTTCTTTCTTCAAAAAATTTCAGTATTTTATTGGTGCAGAAAATTGACAAAAAATAAGACCTATTTATTTGTTGATATATGGGTTTTGGGTCATTTACTATTAGCTTTTGTTTTCACTCTTTTAACATACTATTTCGGACAAAAATTCAAAATCGTAGTTTATGTAATAGTTATATATGGAATATTGAGAGTGTTTGAAATAATTGTATATCAACTCAATGTTTTGTTTTTTGATGGTTACAGAAAAAGGAAAAAAGGAGAAGCTCATAAAATTAAGTCTGCAACCAGAATGGTAATATTGCTTTTGCACAATTACTTTGAAGTAATGCTGTGGTATTCAGCTTTAATGATCACTATTTTATTATTAAGTGGTAATTTTTCAGCTGATAAGAGTTGGTGGGATTATATTCGTGCAAACATTTTAAGTGTTGCTACTTTTAACAGTGAAGATATCCAAAATATAACAGGTGGATTTAATTCAATTTTATCAAACTTTGTGTTTTTGGAAAATATGACTGGCTTGATTATGACAATCATTTGCTTGGCTCGATTTATTAATTTACTTCCCGACGTCGAACGCGATGAGGATTTTTAACCCTTTCCTTTTGACAGGTAGTCATTATTAAACTTTTCCTTTTCCTTACCGATAATATATAAAAAAGGATCATAGACATTTGCAAAATGCATAGCAATTGAAGGTAGCAGATGATAATGTTAATATTAAATACAGAGGTTGTTGAATAAAAGAAATAACCATATAAAGTAAACATAGTAACAAATGAAAAAAGCCCCTTGTGTTATAATTTAATTTAAGAGAAAACAACCACAAAACACAAGGGGGAAAAGATATACTCATGAATATTAAAGCACAAAATAAGAAATTTTTAAAGCTACTTTTTGTAGTGAAAAAGGTTGCTGAAGCTCTGACAAGGGGAATAAAGCACAATAGAAGAGGACGCCCAAGGAAATTTAATTTGTTTCAAATAATAGCTTGTCTGGTTTACAAAGTTAAGAAAGGGATAAAGAGTTTTAGAGAATTAGAATATCGAATAAATCAAGACACAGAGTTTAAAAGAGCAATAGGTATGGAAGAAAGTCCGGACTATTCATATTTTGCGAAGTTGTCAAGGAAAATAGAAGAAGAATACATGCAAGATATAAGAGAGATACTAATAGCTGAAATAGAACCTGATATTGGTATAGCGATAGTAGATTCTACACCTTTGAGAAGTGCCAAAAATGATTCAGAAGCAAAAATAGATATACATATTACAATAGGATTTTACAGGGGATACAAATTACATCTTTTGTGTACAGGGAAAGAAGAAGTGATTCCACTTTTCTGGATTTTAACTACAGCAAACAAACATGACTCTACTCAAGAAGAACTTTTGGTAAAGAAGCATGGAATTACAATTCGAAGATATTATTAGCGGATGCAGGATATGACTGTAACAGATGAGCTGAATATTGCAAATAGACTTGAAATAAAATTTGTAGCAGGGGTAAATAGAAGGAATATGAGAATGAGGAAAACGTAAAAATAGATTTAGGGCAGGGAATATAAAATTTTTAGGTACAGAAGAAGGTAAGAAGTTATATAAGCTTAAGTAATGAAAATAGAAAAACTTTTTAGCAAGTTGAAAGGCAAGTAATAACCTTGAGAATATTAGGTTAAGAGGATTTAAAAGTTACAAAAGGCATACCGATTGGATTACTTCAAACTTTTTTGTTTGAACAGTTTCTCAGAAAATTAGAAGGCAAAAAATTTTCTTTTGCTTATGAATGGAATCAACAATTGTTATCTTTTTATTACTCTATTGGCAATAATTTTTATTCAACAAGCTATTAATTCAATATAAAATTTGGAAAAGTGAAAAAATTAATCTCTAAATCATATTGAGGAAAAAGAAGTTGAATAGAATTTTTACAAGTATTATAATTATAACTGAGCTGTGTATTCTACTTTTGCTAAGCTGGAGGAATTTCAATGGATAATAAAGAAAATTTTTTCATTAAGATTTCTGATAAAAAAAAGAATAGCCAGATAATTTCCTTTCTTTCAGAGATAAAAAACAAACTATTGTCAGAAATTTACATAATTGAGAAACCTTTGCATTCTCCATACTCCCAGAGGGAATATAATAACGAGAATTCATATATGGTATTAATTCCTGGAAAAAAAATTATTTTTGTTGATTGTTCAGATAATGACAGTGGTATAGAAGATTACAAAGATGAAATTTTAGACGACATTAGCGAAATGGCAGGTGTACTTGGCTTTAAAAATCTTATTGGAAGACCCAAAAATTGGGAACAGGATGGGTTAATAGAAACTTTTAATGTTAGAGAATTATTGGAATATGCACAAAAACGTAATCATGATGAGTTTTTGAATAGAATTGATTTAGAGAATATAGGAGCTCAAAGGAAATCTCAAATTATAGTTTCACTTCTTATTGGAGTAGCTAATAATCCAAATATCATTACCAAATTAGTTCCAGTATCTGTATTGGAGAAGGTTAAACAGAGAATAATCTTGTTCGATTTGGATCAAACAAGGTTTATCTATAACGACCCGGATAAAAAAGTTATAAAAGTCCAAGGACTTTCTGGGACAGGTAAAACAGAATTGCTATTTCACAAAATAAAAAATCTATATCTATCAAGTGATAATATTAAAATTGCGTTGACTTGTCACAACAAAGTTTTAGCTAATACATTAAGAGAAAGATTAATAAATTTTTTTAATTTAGCAAAGGTTACAAAACAAATAAAACAAGAAAATTTATTTATTGCTCATGCATGGGGAACAGCTACAAATCCATTTTCTGGGTTGTATAGTTATATAACTAATTTTTATAGGATTCCATTTTATCCTTTTAATCACTTTGAAAGTTTTGATATAACATGTAAGATGGCAATTGAAGATCTAAAGAATTTGGGAATTGAAGAGTATACTTTTGATTATATTTTTATAGATGAAGGCCAAGATTTTCCTGATAGTTTTATTGCTCTGTGTGAATTGGTGGTTAAAGAAAAAGTATTTGTTGTAGGTGATATTTTCCAGGATATTTTCGAAAAAGAAGATATTAATAAAATAGTTGAGGCAGATTTTGTATTAAAAAAATGCTATAGAACTGATCCAAAAACATTGATGTTTGCTCATGCTTTAGGTATGGGACTATTTGAAGAGAAAAAGTTGAACTGGTTAGAAGACAGAGAATGGGAGCTATGTGGTTATACAGTTGAGAAAAAAAATGGAGAAGTAATTTTAAAGAGAGAGCCAATAAAAAGGTTTGGCGATGAAGAAATTGATAATATAAAAGACAGTGTTATAATTTGTTATAATAGCAAAGACTTGGTTGGAGATATAATTGACGTAATCAAAAAGTGCAAAGAGCAGTATCCCGATATAGAACCAGGAGATATTTGTGTTATATTTTTAGATAATGATAGAGACATATATGAGATGATATCAAAATTGGAAGCTAAAATTTATAATGAGTTTGGATGGGAAAGCAATAGAGCATATGTTTCTAAGAAGAATAAAAAAGATGCTGTTTTTTTAAGTAATATAAATAATGCAAAGGGGCTTGAATTTAGTTTTTCTATTTGCGTGACGAAAGGAATAAAAAATGATTTGAGATACAGAAATAGCCTATATACTATGCTTTCTCGTTCTTTTTTAAAATCTTTTTTAATAACAGGAGACAATGAGGAGAAGTTAAAGCCGATTTTAGCTGGGTTAAGAAAAGTAATGGAAGAGTTTTGTATAGTGACTAAAGAACCAACTGAAAAGGAAAAAGAAGAAATAAAGAAATTGCAAATAGAGGCTAAAAAGTCACCTGATGAGAATTTTGAGGAGGTTTGTGATGAATTTCAGATTGAAAGTGAAGAGAGAAAATTAATCAAAAAACTTATAATTAAGCATAGAGGTAGTTTGCCTTCGGATAAGTCGGAACTGAGAGATATAATTAACAAATATACAGATGTATGGAATTAGGGTGAATTGCAATGGAAAAATATAGCTTTTATTCCTACAAAGAGTTTTTTAAAAAACCAATAAGGAATAAGATGGATATTCTTAAGATTTTGATTAACACTTTAGAGATTATTTTAAATCAAGATTGTTATAGTATTGAAAATGCAAATATTACTGTGGTGAAAGATAGGAAAATGCAAAGGGTATTCTATCATTATGACAATAAAATTTTTACCATATACTTTCCATTTTCCATTAAAAGAGTTGAGGAAAAATATGAGTTACGGTGGAATAACGTACATATAGATCATGCTGTAGTTAGTACTATGATGTCAATAATAGAAACCGAAGAAGACTTAAAGAACAGAGAGTTTTTTGAAATTATTATAGATAATATAGAAGACAAAAAATACGAATTAATTTCTTATATAGACCAAGATGGAATTACAGCAAAAATAATTGAAAATTCAATAAAAATTATTAAATATCTATTGATTACAGAAGATGGTTATCTTAGATACGATTGTGATATAAAAAATTGGGAAAAAGCAAAGGAGAAAGGAAATGCTAATAAACATCCATTACACCATTTAGATATATTCTATTTAGATGATAATACTTTCAAAATAGGTCTTGAGAATACAAAAAATCCTTGTCTGAATATGCTAATTGATATTTTAAATATTGACACTGATGCTTATTTCTTAAACATAAAAAAACAGTGGTAGAAAGAATGCTTCTAATAAAGTTAACAAAAAAGGTAGGGAAGCTTTAATTTTTCATAGTAACTTTACCTAAGAGGAGTGGAATAAGAAAAATTTGATACGAAATTATAAATTCATTACTGAGTCAATAAAAAATATCAATTTTTACAGAAACACAGTATTTAACGCAATACTGATGCAACAGTAAATACAGTCAATTGCAAGGGTGTTATGGGAGCAGGTCTAGCCTTAGAATTCAAATTAAAATATCCAGAGATGTACGAAGATTACGTTGTTAGATGCAAAAATAATAGGGTCAAAATTGGTGAAGCATATTTATATATTGCAAAAAATGGAACTAAAATTGTTAGTTTTCTGACAAAATATCACTGGAGATATTCTTCAAAAATTGAATGGAGGAAGATAGGACTTGAGTATTTTGTTTAGCATTACAAAGAGTGGAATATAAAATCTATAGCATTTCCCAAACTGGGAACAAATGCAGGAAAGTTGCCTTGGTCGCAAGTCAAAGCAGTTATGCTTGAATACCTCAAAAAGGTTGATATTCCTGTTTATATTTGTCTTGACGAATTGGAAGAAGCTGAAGGTATTGAAAAGGAAATGATAAGAATATTGAACGAAAATAGTATTGAAATTATTTCCAGCATACAATTAAGAAGTGCTATGAGAAATTATATTATAAACCAATTGCCTATAAAAAGACTCAGATATTTATTAAATCAGAAACAAATAAGTAATAAAACATATGAAAAATTATTTATTGAGCTTTATAACAGGGCAAAGAAATCACAGTCTAATCATTATGAGAATTTATCATTTTTTGATAGATAGGCGTAAAATACTTAGTTGTAAGTTAGAAGACACTTTTATAAAGACAATTAATTTCATTTGCTCTCTGTTCTCAAGATTTTTTGCTTTTTTATATAAAAAATAAAGAGATTTCAGCATTTATCAACAAAAACCAAAAATTAAATCTTTTTTCTCGATATTCGAATATAAGTTCTGATATAATATATGCTGAAGATAGAGGGTGTTAAAAAAATGAAACTTGAAGAAATAATTAATAAAGCAAAAAGTGTAATTCCAGAACCAAAAAGTTTGAGAGCACAACTATTTGAGGACTGTAGAAAAAAGTTTGAAGAGAAAAAAGATTTTGAGTATTTATTGCGCTTTATTGATGAACGCGGACTTGAAATGTTTAGGAAGTATGAACAGAAGGCTTTTTTATTAGCTTTGCAATTATTCTTTGAAAATAAGTTTAAAGATAAACAAAAAACAGAAGAAGTATTGGAAAAGTGGAAAAATATTATTCAAACAAAAGGAACAGCTGAATTTATTAGATTATTGTCTAAAGAACTTAATGAAGCAATTGAAATTATAAGATTATTAGAAAAAAGTATTGGACAGATGAGAAAAGCAAGAGCTGGTGTGCAGTTTCAGGAAAGTATTAAATTTTTGCTTAGTTTGTATGGGATCAAATCAGAAATTCCAACAAATAATGAAGACAAACAAAGACTTGGTTATATTGATATTGTTGTTCCTTCTGTGGCTGAAGCTTTTACAAAACCTGACAAATGTTTTTTTATAACTTGTAAAAGAACTTTAAGAGAACGTTGGCGTCAAGAAGTACCACAAGCAACAGTTAATCAAAGATTTTATTTTGTTACATTGGATTTAGACGTTCCACTTAATAAAATATGTGAATTTCAAGAAAAGAAATTAATTATTTATCTTCCAACAGAAAGTTATAATAAAATAGTTGAGGAAAACAAAGATAGTAAAAAACCTATCAATGTGAGTTATATAAGACCCTTAGGCGAATTAGTAATTGATTTAAAAAATTAAGCAAGGTGAAATAAAATGAAAAATTTGAAACTTGATTTATTTTTAGGTAATGTAGATATCGATTTTAAAGATTACAAGATAAAAGAGTCCGTTCATGGTATTCATTCTTATCCCGCAATGATGCCAGCTCCATTAGCAGAATTTTTGATTCAAAGCTTTACAGAGAGAAACGATATAGTTCTTGATCCTTTTTGTGGGTCTGGAACTGTACTTTATGAAGCTTTAAAAAATGGGCGAAATGCTATTGGCGTTGATATAAATCCTTTGGCGATATTAATCAGCAATGTTAAGATTAACATATGGAAAATTGAATTATCTAAATTAGAAAAATTCTTTATAGAAATCTTTAAAGCTTACCAGCAACTTGAAGGTAAAGAGTTTGAGCTACCTAAATTTAAAAATATTGATTTTTGGTTTAAAAAAGAAGTTCAGATAAACTTACAAAGATTAAAAACAGCTATTGAAGTAGTAGATCAAGATATATATAAACTTTTCTTTAAACTTGTATTCGCTAAAACAGTAAGAAATGTAAGTAATACTCGTAATTCAGAATTTAAATTATACAGACTCGAAGAAGAAAAATTGAAGCAACATAATCCTGATGTTTGGAAAACTTTTGAACGAGACTTTAAAGTAACAGAGGAAAAACTTTTGTACAGAGAAATTACTAATAATTCTAATTATGTAAAAATATTTCACAAAAATATTTTAGATTTGGATGAAGTAGAAAATGAAACAGTCAACTTAATATTGACCTCTCCGCCTTATGGAGATGCTAGGACAACAGTTGCTTATGGTCAATTTTCAAGACTCTCTTTGCAGTGGCTTAATTTATGGGAGTATGATGTTGATAAAGAAAGTTTAGGTGGAAAGAAAAAAATTGGAGAATTTGATCCGATTTTATTCCAATTACCTGTTTTAAATTCTGTTTTCAATAAAATTTTACAATTGGATAGTAAAAGAGCCGAAGAAGTTCTAAGATTTTTTCATGATTATTTTTATTCAATCAAGAAGTTAACTAAGTTAGTTAGAAAAAAAGGATATGCAGTTTATGTAGTTGCGAATAGAAAAGTTCGAGGTATAGAAATTCCTACAGATGAAATTACTAAAGAAATGTTTGAATTTTTTGGATTTGTTTGGGTTGATACATTAGAACGTAATATTATTAACAAACGAATGCCCTTAAAAAATAGTCCATCTAATATTCAAGGGCAAAAAGACAATACTATGCTAAAAGAAAAAGTAGTTATACTTAGAAAAATATAGCTTATTATTGGGGTTACAAAATGTACATATAAATTATGAGGTTGTTGAATAAAAGAAATAACCATATAAAGTAAACATAGTAACAAATGAAAAAAGTCCATTGTGTTATAATTTAATTTAATAGCTTGCTGAATAAAACAAATTAACAAAAAAGGCAACTGATAAATATAGATAAAAAGCTATCTTCATTGAGGTAAAGTTATAGATAGTAAAAAAGCAAAAACCCACAACAAGGAGGATGGCAATAACTAGTTTTATTAAAATACAAAAACAAAAATTTTAAAAATCTTTATCGCAATTGAGAGAGTAATAAAAGCCTTGGGATTAAAGAAAAAAAGGAGTAGGGGAGAAGGACTAAAGAAATTTAATCTGAGTCATGTACTACCTTATTTTGTATACATAGTTAAGAACAACATAAACACTTATAAGAAATTAGAATAAAGGAAGTAGAGGTTGATTAATTTGTTAAAAGATTTTAAGGGAAAGACTTTTGTGGCTTTTGTTGATATAAGTGGTTTTAAAAAGGTTTTATTAAAAAATGAGAACGAAGCAGAAAAAATTTTAAACTCGTTTTATTCTATAGGCTATAGAGAGTTGAAGAAATTTAATTCTACTAATTTGCCAAAATGTTATTCCTTAAATGGAATGTTTATCTCTGATTGTGGTATTATATATGTGAATTTTTGCAAAGGATATAGATATATTGAAGAACCATCGAAAAAGAAAACTATCTTAAAAGAGGTTTTAAAAGATTTACTTTTATGCTTAAAGGATATTTGCCGAAGGTTTTGGGAGGAACAAAATGAATTGTTATCCGTAGGAGTTTATTATGGTGACTTTGTATATCAAAACAGATTGGAGCATGAAAATGTTGAAAAAAACTTTATTTATGGACAGGGTTATTTAAAGGCTTTTGAACTGTGCGAAAATTTTGCTGTGGGTGGGGAGTTTATTTGTAAATTAAATGAATTAAGCAATGATTTATTAGACATAATTGGCAATGTTGGTGAATATGGGATTATAATTAGAGAGATAGAAAATAAAGATATCCCTAAGAAAAATTTTAGAGTTTATTGGATGTTAGAAAAAGATGACGATAATAAGGTGAATGAAATTGAAACATATTATCGAGAGTTACAACGTTTACGAAAAGAAAAAAACAATAATGCTAATATTGAAAAGCCTGAAATAGAAAGAGAAATAAATGAGAAGTACGATGAGTTTAAAGAAAAAATAAAAAATTTAATCAAGAAAAATAATAGTAATTGGTAAATTGATAAATATTGCCAGACTAAAAGAATGAATGTTCTTAAAGCTTATCAGGATTAGTTATGTTTAAAGGTATTAAAATTTGACTAAGTACATAAATAATGAAATGAACTGACGTGGGGTGTTATAGATGAATAGTAATAGTAAGGATACCTTTATTGTAAATTTATATGAAAAAATATTTAACATTTTAGGAAAAGTTTCAATATTCTATTGGCTCAGGAGGATTACTAAAAATAAAAGTTATTTTTTTGTTGATGCGTGGGTATTGGGGAATTTAATTTTCTCAGTGTTATCTGTTATAATAACCTACTACATAGATAGGCGAATGAGATTCTTGTTTTGGATAATTTTAGCTTATAGTATTGTGAGAGTTTTTGAAATTTTAGTATATCAATTAAATGTTTTGTTTTTTGATAGAATAAGAGCACAGAAGAATAATCAAGATTATTCAATCAGATCAGCAACGAGAATGGTTATTTTGTTACTTCATAATTTTGCTGAAATAATGCTTTGGTATTCAGTTATGATGATCTGTATTTTAAAAATTGATGGTAGCTTTTCTCAGGAGAGATCTATTTGGGAATATATTCGTGCAAATATCTTAAATGTGGCAACGTTCAATACTGGTGAAATAGAAAAAATAGTAAATAAAACAAATTCAAGTATAGCTAATCTAATATTTTTTGAAAATATTACAGGCTTATTTATGACGCTATTGTGCTTAGGGAGATTTATTAATCTATTGCCAACAGTTAAAACTAAGGATGAAACATAGATATGATTAAAGCCGAAAATTAAAAAATTTTTCCATTACATTTAATACTTCACTATTGATGCTTGTGTTTACTCAATATGATTACATGAACCATTGATTGTAGAAGACAAGAAAATATTTTAATCAAATGATTAAAAAAAGAAGATTTTGGGTATAATAAATATAGAAAGTGAATAAAATACAGAGAAATATAATATCTAAATCGCTGTTAATAACTAAAAGTAAATTTTAGTTGACATTTTGTTATCTTTATGCATATAATGTGAATGGTATTTGTTTAATATCTCCATGAGTATTTGGGTTAGAGAAGGTGGTAGAGAATGAAAATAAATTATGATTTTTCTAGTGATATAATTTATCGATTAGAGCAACTAAAAAAAAATTATAATCAAAAATTTCTTAAGTTAATTGAGTTTTTGAAGATTTATTTTAAAATGATTTATTTCGTTCAGAAAAGTTCTGAAGTATCAGAAGAAGAAAAGAAATTATTAAGAGAGTGGTTTGAAGAAAAAGGTAAGAACTACCTATTAAGTCTGATAGATTTGGTTGAGACATATAGCTTGTTTCTACCTAATTTTGAAGCAATAATTGATTATTATATCTTTTATTTAAATGATGCATATGAGAATAATGATATTGTAGAAATAATTGATTGGTTATATGGAATATTAAAGGCTATAAATGATAGACTTTTAGAAAGATTTGATTTCAAATTAAAGTCTGAAATAAATTTTATCTCTTATGAAGGATTTACAGAAATTAGCAATACTGAGGCTTTAAAAACCTGCGGTATAAACGCAGGTTTTTATTTATATTATAATACAAATTATGGGAGTGAAATAAATGTTCAATTGGGAAAATATTATTTTTCATCCGATTCAGCTTGTTAAAACTGAACTGGTAAAATTAAGAACAGAAAAGCTAAAAGATATGGAACCATTCAAATTCAGGAATATTCCGTTTTTACTTGAGGTAAAAAGTTGGAGTGAAGCTATTGATAATGAAAATGGTAATATGTATGTCGCTTTACGATTAGGAGTAAAAGAGGGAGACGAAAAGATATTTGAACTTGAAGTGGTCTACAAAGGCAACTGTATTAATAATGATGTGGCAATATCGAAGGACGATTTTCAAAAATTTTTAGAAATTCAGAGTGTAAGGTTTTTATGGCCATACTTAAGAGAAGTAGTTTCCGATGTGATGAGCAAAATGGGTTTGATACCTCAGCCTTTACCTACAATTGATATTTTAAATACTTTAAAGAAAAACATGAATGGTGGAGAGATTGATAAGGATGAAGGGACAAGCGAGTAATTTTATTGAATTTGAAAGATATGATATATTTGAGACTTCTTTTGATAGGATTGTGGAACCTATAGTCACTTCGGTAGTTAATAATACAGTGCTTCTTCCTTATTTATGTGAATGTATTTTTCATTTTAATAGTTATGAAAAATATAGTCGGAGAGAAGGCAATGTTACATCTTTTGAAAAATGGGAAGAAAGATTAAAAGGTATTTTCAACTCTGAGTTTATCGATGATTTCATCTCGAAATTAAAGAAACTTTATGAAGAAGGAAAAGATGATCATAAAAAATTGTCAAGGTTGAGGGGAAGAGTTTTGGAACTTCTTGTTTTTCATTTTGTTTATAAGAGATATAGCGTTCCAGGTTACATAATTTTACAAGGTTGCGGTGTTAAAATAAATGGAAGATTAATTGCAACTGAAGAAAGGAGGACTGTTGATATAGCAGCTTGGAATGGTATGTTAGGTGAATTTTACGAAACCAAAGTAGGGCCTGATTTGTTTGATGAAAAGGTTATAAAGTATTTGGGGCTGTTAACAGTCAAATTACAGGAAGTGAATATAAAAGCTATTGTGGCTTGTGTTACAATGGCAAGTGTTGAGAGGTTAGAAAAGCAAATACAGAAATTTAATTGGATAGAAGGTTCAAGGTTTTTAAAGTGTGTAGGGCGTGAAAATTTATATACTATAAGCAACAATTCTTCTTTATAAGTATTCTATCATTATGACAATAAAATTTTTACCATATACTTTCCATTTTCCATTAAAAGACTTGAGTAAAAATATGAGTTACGGTGGAATAACGTACATATAGATCATGCTGTAGTTGGTACTATGATGTCAATAATAGAAACCGAAGAAGACTTAAAGAACAGAGAGTTTTTTGAAATTATTTATAGAAGAGATGTTAAGTATATTAAATGGAGAAGTCGATAGGTTTTTAGCTGAAATAAAGTTGAGGCGCGAACTTCGAGATGCTATTTTAAAATAGATGCCAATAAAAAGGTTAAAACTTTTGCAAAGTGAAAAGAAAATAAGTAATAAAACGTATGAAAAATTATTTAATGAGCTTTATAACACGGCAAAAAAATCACAGTCTAATCACTATGAGAATTTATCATTTTTTGATATATAGAAGAACTTCAAAAAACAAGCGAACAGCATTCATTTTTTAGCGATGAAGAGCTTATCAATAAAGCATATGAACTGCAGATGAAGAAAATATTCAATGTTAAGAACAAATAAGTTTTAACATGGTATTCTAATTCCGTACTCTTTAATTTCTTTTACAAAAGGATTTTCATCGGTAAAATCTTCAGGTCTAAAAGGATGAGGTTCAATCCTAAGGTCAATATCTCTTCTTAGTCGCGTTAATAATCTATCTTCAATGCAGTTACCTTTGAACTGGTCAGAAACTACTGCAAGATCAATGTCGCTATCATTATGATAATTTCCTTTTGCATATGAACCAAATAGATATACATCAATAACGTTTATTTCTTTTTTGAGTTTGCTAATATACTCCATGATTGTATTTTTTACCCTTGAATCAATCTTTTTAACCATTCTGTAACATCCTTCACTTCTCTACAATTATATAACACATAAATAAACACCAATGTTCTTACTAGATATTTTACCACAAATCTAAAACGGCAAAAGTATTTATTAAACTTTTCCCTTTTCCCAACCGATAATATATAAAGAAAACCAAAAAGAGAGGGAAGCAGTATGGTTGTTGATGGCATTGGAGTCAAAAGTATTGACATATCAAACATTGTATCCAGAATTCAAGACAGCAAAAGCAAAATAGAAGATGTAGAAGTTAATTTGCAGTCAGAAAAGGGTATAAATAAAGAAGAAGTCAATTCTAAGTTTGGAGAAAAGAATAAAAATGAACTTGATGAAGATACACTTATTAAAATGATAAATAAAGCAAACAAAGCATTTGAGGCAAAATATACAAGGCTTGAATTTTCTATTCACAAAGAGACACATGAAATTGTTGTAAAGGTGTATGACAAAGAAACAAATGAACTAATAAGAGAAATACCACCAGAAAAGATTTTGGATATAATTGCAAAGCTGTGGGAGTTGGCAGGCATTTTTGTTGATGAAAGAAGATAAGGTGGTGAAAAAAGATGAACGTTAATTCAACAGGCTCTACAAGCTATACAAATCCCTATGATGCTTATAAATATTACACAAGAATAGGTGGGCTTGCAAGTGGACTTGATACAGACTCTATAATTCAGGGTTTGATGAGTGTAGAAAAACAACGATATAATAAGCTTTATCAACAAAAACAGCTTTTGGAATGGCAAAGACAGGATTATATGGACATAGCAAGTGCCATATCAAGCTTTAAAGATTATGTCTTCAGTCTCAAACTTTCCAGTAACTTCACTAAATATAAAACTACTGGTGAGGCAGTAGATGGTGGGTATGTATCTGTTACAGGTACTGCTAATGCTCTTGAAGGGAATTATCAAATAAAGGTTGAACAACTTGCAACACAGGCAAATGCAGTGGTAAGTGATCTAAGTTCAATTACCAAAGATTCTGAAAACAAAGTAAACCTCAAGATTGATTTAACAATTGGCAGTTCAACTGTATCAAAAAATATAACGCTTGTATGGAATCCGACAGATAGTGTGGATACTTTTGGAGCAAATTTAGCAAAAGAAATTAATTCAGCTTTCAGCAGTGATAAGAGTTTGAGAGCTTATTATGATGCAACTATACACAAACTTATAATATCTTCTCAAAAAACGGGGAGCAATGTAAGCTTTAGTGTAAAGGATTTGAATAATAATTCTCAAATAGCAAGTGCTACAGGAACTGATGCAATAGTTTATATTAAAGATAGCTTCAATAATGAATCATTTATTTCGTCACCAACAAATACAATAAACGTATATGGAATGAGCATTACACTTAACAAAACTACAGTAGATGGTTCAAATGTTGCTCAGTATAAATCATTTTCTATCTCCAAAGATGTGGATGCTATTGTAAACAATATTAAAGAATTTATAAACAAATATAATGACCTTGTAAGCAAAATATACAGCAAGATCACTGAAAAAAGAAATAGAGATTATTTACCATTGACAGAAGAGCAAAAATCCCAGATGAAAGATACAGACATTCAAAAGTGGGAGGAAGCTGCTAAAAAAGGACTTTTGTATGGTGATTCAATACTTTCAAGCTATTTGAGTAACATGCGAAACTACTTATATAAACAGGTCACAGGGCTTCCTTCTAACTTGGATACAATATCTGAAGCAGGAATTGAAACATATAGCTATTTTGATAGCAAAGAAGGTAAGATTTATATAAAAGATGAAAGCAGACTCAGAGACGCAATAGCAAATAATTTTGACGCATTTGTAAAACTGTTTACAAACAGTGGTAGTGATACAACTTCTGTTGATGATGATGGTATCCTTCAAAGATTTTATAATCTTGCCAATGATACTTTAAAGAAAATATATGATAAAGCTGGTAAACCATATTTTACAAGTTCTTATGATCCGAATAGTTCTATAGGAAAACAACTCAGAAGCATAATTGACCAAATGAATGCTGAGCAGGATAGGCTAAAACGAGTAGAGGATAGATATTATAAACAATTTTCCCAGCTTGAGAGTTTAATGGCACAGATGAGTACTCAAAGTTCGTGGCTTTCACAGCAGTTTAGTAGTAAATAGGAATATGGTAAATTTTGAATAAATAAAGAGTAAAAAAATATGAGGGGGCAAAATTTATGGATGCAGCAGCAAGGTATCAAGAAGAAATGATAATGACAAAGCCACCGGAAGAGTTAACTCTTATGCTTTATGATGGATGCATAAGATTTATTAAACTTGCAATGCAGGCAATTGATGAAAAGAAATTTGATAAAGCAAATGAGAACATAATTAAAGCTGAGAATATCATCACAGAACTTATGTCAACACTTGATATGAGCTATGAGATATCTAAAAATTTGATGAGCCTTTATGATTTTGTTTACAGATGGCTTATTCAGGCAAACCTCAAGAAGGATAATAAATATTTGCAGGAAGCGCTTGAGATTGTGCAGGATTTGCGAAACACATGGGCAGAGGCAATAAAGATTGCCCGCCACCAAAAGAATAAGTAAAAAGGGCTGGGGTTTATGTATAATAAGCTTGTAAGTCTTCTTGAAGAAAAAGAAAAACTTGTTGATAGGTTTTTGACTCTTACGACCTTGCAACAGGAGTATATTTTAAATGACAACTTTGATGAGCTGTCAAAGATTGTTGATGAAAAAGGGGATTTGATTGAGAGAATAAATAGAATAGACAGCGAGTTTTTAGAGGAGTTTGAAAGCATCAAAAGACAAAAGGGAATAAAAAGTTTTGATGAGATAACAGATATTGACAAAGAGACAGGCATTTTGCTCAAAAGCCTCACATCATCTATTTTGCAGAAACTGCAGGTTATAAAGGACATAGACGAAAAGAATAATATTTTAATTCGAGCAAAGTTTGATGAGATAAAAAGGGCTCTGAAAAGTATGAGGTATAAAAAAGAGGCTTTAAAAGACTATTCTCAGTACAAGCAAAATCAGTTTCCAGCTGGTTTTGACAGGAAAGAATAGGGGGCTTAAAAAGCCCCTTCTTTGTTTGTCTTTTGGCTAAATTCATTTTCAATTTTTTCAAAAAGCCAGATAGGCTCTTCCACCTCAGGGCAAGTTTCATACAAAACAAGTGGGTCTAAGTCAAGGCAAATTGTCTCATCGTAGTTTCCACTTACATCCCATGCAAGTGTTCCGTTTAACACAGTGCACCTTTCCATAAAAAATTTTTTATCTTTGAGTCTTTGAAACTCCCCTTTTTCAAGCAGACTTGAAGCGTCAAAAAGTTTTACGCTACCATCGTCAAAATATATATACACCTTGTAATCTTCAGTCGGAATAACCTGCACAACCTCAGGGTAGTATTCCATCATGTATCAATCACCCCAATAGTTTTCAAACTAAAGGATTGATTCTCATCAGTAACATTTAGAATATCAACTTCTGCCTCAAATCCAGCAAAAATTATAATCTAATTTTCGTTTAAAATCACATCTAAAAATTGAAGCAAAAATTAGCTTTCAATTTTTATTTTTCTTACAAAATACAAATTCCCCAACGCAAAAACTGCTGCTAATAAAAATACATACTCATACCCAAATTTGTTCCACAGAAAACCAGATAGCATTGGAAGGCTCATTGAAACTGCGTGATCCATGCTTGTGCCTGTTGAAAGAGTAGGAGTAAGGTCGTCAGGATGTTTTATAATTTTCTTTATGTATGTTGACCTTGCCATTGATGTTGCAAACATCAAGTTGTCGATGATATAACAACCATAAGCAAGGCCAAGTGCAAGCCATTTTATCTTTATGTTCTCAGTTGCTGCATATCCAAGACATATAAGAAAGATTACTATAGCGTCAAAAGTTAGTATCTTTTTTTCACCAAACCTGTCAATGAGCCTGCCAATTATATTTCTAAAGCCAATTCCTAAAAATGAACAGATAATTCCAACAAGCGCAAAATTTGCAACAGGTTGTTTGAAGATTTTTATTAACACCCATGGTGCAAAGGTGATAAATATTTGTTTTCTTGCTCCAAAGAAAACTGAAAGCACATAGTAAAGCCAGTAATCTTTTTTTATTACAAACTTAAATCCCTTATGCTGCGTCTTTTTTGGAAGTTTTATTGGCACAAGAAACAGGGCCGCAAAAAGATACATCACAGCAGCAATAACATACGCAGCTTGGAAAGAAAAATTTAAAAACTTAAAACCTACCATTACTATAAAATATCCAATTATAGATGCCGCTGTTGCCACAGAACCAATTATTCCTAAGATTTTGCCATATTCATCCTCTTTTGAAAGTTCCATTCCAATGCTTGAGGTTAAAACCATGTTAAGGTGTGTGCCTGTGTTGTATATGGCTGTCCAGACAATCAAAAGCAGAAAGCTTGGTGCTAAAAATCCAAGACCAATCAGCGAAAACGAACAAAGAAAAGTGGCAATTATACTTACCCTCAGGTCGCCAAGGAAATATAAAAAGCCAATAAGAAAAATAATTAAAAAACCGGGGGTTTCACGTGGAAACTCAAGAACTCCTCTTGCCATAGGAGATATCTTGTATGTTGCAGCAATATAGTTGTTGAATATTGTGTCATTTATTCCTCCGCCAATTCCCATAAAAGCATTTGCTAAAATAAATAAGAAAAGACTTGAGAGAACAACTTTTAAACCTTGCTTTGAATTAAGCTGTGACACTATATTTCATCCCTTTCTGTAGAATTTAAGTCTAAATTATACAAGTTCAATATCAAATATGGGTGTATAGACTCTTTTTCTGTCTATCTCCTCACTCAAAAAAAGAATGACCTTTTCAACAGGAATTTCATCAAAAGAAAAGCTCTCAACAAACCTTTGAAAATTCTCAAAAGGCTCATTTAATACAACATCCTGAGCAATTGTTATATGGGGTGTGTACTCTCTTTTTTCTCTTTCAAACCCAATCTCTACCATTGCGTTCTCAACGAGAGTAAAAAGATTATTGAGTTTTTCCAGATTACCATCTGGCTTTAAATATACAACTCTCAAGTTCCCATGCCCTTTAAAGTATCCACACGATGAGATTTTCAATGAAAAACGGGAAAAGTCTTTTAAATTCTTTTCAAGCACCTGTCTAATTTTTTCGACCTTTTCATATTCAATCTCACCTAAGAATTTGAGGGTTAAATGAAAGTTATCAATATATTTCCATCTGCCTTTTTTGCTGATAGACTTTAAAAAGCTTTGCACTTCAACAATCTGTTCTTTTAAACTTTTTGGGAAATCAATACCAATAAAAGTTCGCATGGTTAATCTTCATTCCTTTCAATACATATTTTTCATAAAAATCTTTGAATGGTAACATTATATTTGGTAGAATAAATATAAACAGTTTTCATCTTAAATTTTATCAGGGGGAAAGGCATTATGGAAGTACTTTATAGCGTAAAACTTTTATATCCAACAGACATTCCTGTATCACCAGGAGTTATAAGCGTTGAAATTTACAAACCTCAGCAGGGAAAACTGCCAATATACATAAAAAGCCTTGATGAAAATGACCCAAAACAATTTATGCAAAATATTGCTTCCATCATACAAGAAGAGCTTTTAAAGAGAATAAATATTGATATTACAACTCAAGCTCAGCTATATATCGTAGAAGGAGATGCAAAATATAAAGTTGTCTTTAACGACAGTTTGAATAACTTTACCATAGAAAAGGAGTAGAAAGTGAAAAATGCGAGATTTTGGAGATGTGAAAAAGATTGTTGTAAAGGTTGGAACAAGTACTGTAACATATCCAACGGGGAAATTAAATCTTTCACGGTTAGAAAAACTTGCAAGGGTTCTTTCTGACATAAAGAACGAAGGAAGGGACGTTGTGCTAGTCACGTCTGGTGCTGTTGCATCAGGTTTGGGCAGGCTTGGGCTTGCCAAAAATCACAAAACAACCCAGGAAAAACAGGCGCTTGCAGCTATTGGTCAGGGAATTTTAATGCAGATTTACGAAAAGCTTTTTGGTGAGTATGGAGTTGTGGTTGCACAGGTGCTTCTTACCAAGGATGTTGTTGATGAAGAGAAAAAGATGCTAAATGTTAAAAACACATTTGAATATTTGTTCAAATATGGTGCAATTCCAATTGTAAACGAAAACGACGTTGTTGCAATTGAAGAGCTTGAGTTTGGCGACAATGATACTTTGTCTGCTTATGTTGCAACAATAATTGATGCCGACCTTTTGGTAATTCTTTCTGATATAGATGGGCTTTATACGTGTGACCCGAGAATTGATAGCAGTGCAAAACTTATAACTGAGGTATTTGAGATTGACTCATATATAGAAAGCATTGCGGGTGGTGCTGGTACTGCAAACTCAACAGGTGGTATGCAGACCAAAATTGAAGCTGCTAAGATTGCAATGCAACATGGGATTCCTATGGTAATTGCAAATGGTGAGAATCCAACAGTTGTGAAGGAAATTTTAGAAGGTAAAGAGATAGGAACTTTGTTTATAAGCAAGAATGCTATTTCAAGGTAAATACAGAAGGGGGAAGAATTTAAACATGAGTGATTTGATAGAAAAAGCAAAGAAGGTTAAAGAAGCGTCAAAAAAACTCATGAACCTTTCTGAAAATGAAAAGAACAGGGCACTTTCGTGCATATCTCAGAAGTTATTAGAGAAGATGGAGTATATCTTGCAGGAAAACCAAAAAGACATGGAAGATGCCCAAAGCAAAGGGATAAAAGGTGCACTCTTAGACAGACTAAAACTAACAGAAGATAGAATAAGACAGATTTGCAAAGGGATAGAAGATGTTATAAAACTTCCTGACCCTGTAGGCGAAGTTATTTCTATGTGGAAGCGTCCAAATGGGCTTATTATCGGGCAAAAGAGAGTGCCGATAGGTGCAATTGGAATTATTTATGAGGCAAGACCAAATGTTACTGTTGATGCAGCTGTGCTGTGTTTAAAGGCAGGTAACAGTGTTCTTTTGCGAGGCGGGTCTGAAGCAATAAACTCAAATATTGCTCTTGTAAAGGTAATGAAAGAGGGTTTGCTTGAAGCTGGGATTGAGGAAGGTAGCATAGAGATTGTGGAGGACACATCACGTGAGACTGCTGTTGCCATGATGAAATTAAATGAGTATTTGGACCTTTTAATTCCACGCGGTGGTGCAAACCTTATAAAAACTGTTGTACAGAACGCAACAGTTCCTGTGATAGAAACTGGTGTTGGAAACTGTCATGTTTTTGTTGATGAAAGCGCAGATTTTAATATGGCAAAAGAAATTGTGATAAATGCAAAGACTCAAAGACCAGGCGTTTGCAATGCTGCTGAAAAGCTTTTAGTTCACAAAAACATCGCAGAGCAGTTCTTGCCGATGGTTGTAAAAGAGCTTATGCAAAGAAATGTTGAGATAAGAGGATGTTCTCAAACAGTTGAGATTTGCAGAAAAAACGGAATTGAGATAAAAGAAGCCACTGAAGATGACTGGTATACAGAATATTTAGATTTGATAATGGGTGTTAAGGTAGTTAGCAGCATCGATGATGCAATTGAACATGTCAATAAATATGGTTCTAAACATTCAGAAGCTATTGTAACTAAGGACTACTTCAACGCTCAAAAGTTCTTAGACTTTGTAGATGCTGCCGCCGTGTATGTGAACGCATCAACAAGATTTACAGACGGCTTTGAATTTGGTTTTGGAGCAGAGATTGGAATCTCAACTCAAAAACTTCATGCAAGAGGACCAATGGGTTTGAAAGAGCTTACAACCATAAAATATATCATCTATGGCAGCGGACAGGTGAGAAAATAAAGGTTTTGAGGACGACACAAAGTTGTCCTTTTTTCTTTATAAGGAAAAGTCTTGTGTGCTATAATAGTCAGAGAAGACACTTTGGATGTCTTCTAAAAAACCTGAATAAAAAGGGGTAAGATAAGATTGAATCAAAAAACCTTTAAAGCTTTAGAATACGACAGAGTATTAGAGATGCTGATAAATTTTGCACATTCTGAACCTGCAAAGAAATACTTTCAAAATCTTATACCCTCAACCGACAAAGATTTTATCCAAAAAGAACTTGATAAGGTTGAAGAGTGTTATATCTATATACTAAAATATGGAACGCCACCTGCTTTAGAGTTTTCAGATATTTCCTTAGTTTTAAAAAAAGCAAAAGCACAGGCAATTTTGACACCGCACGAAATCTTAGCAGTGAACAGAATATTAAAGCTTTCACAAGAGGTAAGGTCATATCTTGCAAATGCAGATGGTAACTATCTGAAAAGCAGTCGAGAAAGGCTATTTAATCTCAAAGAACTCACAGCCCGTATTGACCAGACATTTTTGACGCCTGAAGAGATTTTAGACACTGCATCGCCAAGGTTAAAAGATATAAGAGATAGGATAAGACGTCTTGAAGCAAAAATAAGAGATGAACTGAACAGGATGATAAGAGATCCTAAAATCCAGAGGTTTTTGCAAGAGCCGATTATAACAGTTAGAGGGGATAAGCTTTTGCTTCCTGTGAAGGCTGAACACAAAGACAGCATCAAGGGAATTATTCACGACCAGTCTGCAACAGGTGCCACACTTTTTGTTGAGCCGTTTGTGTGTGTTGAAATTTCAAACCAGATAAGGGTTGCAAGGTCAGAAGAAAAAGAAGAGATAGAGAAGCTATTGCAGGAGCTTTCCCAGCTTATTTCAGATAGCTATAATGAGATAAAACAAAATTTCGAGAGTCTTTCTGAACTTGATATTCTATTTACCAAAGCACAGTGGGCACATCAATTTCGGGCTTCAAAGCCAATCCTCAACACAGCTGGATATATTAATCTCAAAAAAGCAAGACATCCGTTGATTAAAAAAGAAAAGGTTGTGCCAATTGATGTGCATCTGGGTAAAGAATTTGATGTTCTTGTAATTACAGGTCCAAACACAGGTGGAAAGACTGTAACTTTAAAGACCATTGGGCTTTTCTGTCTTCTTGCTCAGAGTGGAGTATTTATCCCGGCTGATGATAGGTCTGAGGTGTGTGTGTTTTCAAAGATATTTGCAGATATTGGAGATGAACAGAGCATAATTCAGAGCCTTTCAACTTTTTCAGCGCATATGAAAAATATAATTGAGATAACACAAAATGCAGACAGTTCAACACTTGTTCTTTTGGACGAGATTGGCTCTGGTACAGACCCTGAAGAAGGTGCAGCACTTGCAAAGGCAATTTTGAAATTTCTCCACAATAAGGGTGCTAAAGTTGTTGCTACAACACATTATGGAGAGCTTAAAACATTTGCTCAGCAGGAAGAGAGGTTCGAAAACGCTTCTTGCGAGTTTGATATAAATACTTTAAAACCAACATACAGGCTTTTGATTGGAATTCCCGGTATGAGTAATGCACTTTATATATCTTCTAATTTGGGGCTAAACAAAGAAATAATAGAGCTTGCTAAAGGCTACATGTCTAAAAAAACGCTGGAGCTCACAGATATAATAAACGAGATGGAGAGAAAACGAAGAGAACTGGAAGAGGCTCTTGAAAGTGCAAATAAACTTAAGAGTGAAGCTGAAGAATTAAAGAAAACCTTAGAAGAAGAAAGAAGAAGATTTGAGGCAGAAAAGCAGAAGATAAAAGAAAGAGCATCAAAAGAGGCACGTGAGTTTGTGCAAAAGGTTGAAGATGAAGTTGAAAAGCTATTCAAAGAGCTTAAAAAGATTGCAGAGAGCCTAAAGGAAAAAGAGATGTTAAAACAGCTTGAAGAAAAGAAAAGAGAATATGAAAACCTTGTAAAGAGCATAGAACAGGCATCACGAAAAGAAGAAAAACTACAGTCAAAACTGCCTGAAAACCTTCGACTGGGGCAAAAGGTATATGTCAAAAGCTTTGATGCAGAAGGATTTGTTGAGTCACTGCCTGACTCTAAAGGAAATCTTACTGTTAGAATTGGCATTATGAAGCTTTCTGTAAATATATCAGACATTTTTGAAATAGAAGAAGAGACAGCTACCAAAAACTTGGTTTCTTCTAAAAAAGGAGTTGAAATCAATCAAAAGAGTATTGACATGTCCATTGATGTGAGAGGCAAAACAAGCAATGATGCCATTTTAGAGGTTGACAAGTACTTGGATGATGCATACACAGCAGGATTAAAACAAGTGACAATAATCCATGGGAAAGGCACTGGGGTTTTGCGCCAGACGATAAGGAGTTTTTTGAGGCGGCATCCACATGTGAAATCATTCAGAGATGGAACATATGGTGAAGGTGAACAGGGTGTCACAGTAGTTGAGCTGAAAGACTAATGATTTTCTTGATATTGACTTGGCAGATAAATTCAATTAAACTTATATTTAAGCTTCTATTTTTTAACTTCAGAAAAGAAGGAGACGAATATTGATGATGGAACAGCATCAAACACTGAAACTTCAAAACAAAGTGGTAAAAGAAGCAGTTGAGTGGATTTTATGGATTGGCGGAGCAGTGCTTATTGCTCTTGTCCTGCGCGCATATGTCTTTTCACTTGTAATTGTTCCAACAGGGTCAATGCTCAATACAATTCAGTTAAATGATAAGCTTTTTGTGTATAAGCTTGGGTATGTTCTTCATATAGAAGATGTCAAAAGAGGAGACATTGTAGTTTTCAAGTATCCAGACGATAGGAAAACTTTATATGTCAAAAGAGTTATAGGACTTCCTGGCGACACAATCGAGATAAAAGATGGTGTTTTGTACATCAATGGTAAAGTCTACAAAGAAAATTATCTGAAAGAACCCATGGTAGGAAGCTTTGGACCTTACAAAGTTCCGCCCGGACACTATTTCATGATGGGTGATAACAGGAACGACTCTCACGACAGCCGGTTTTGGGAACATAAGTATGTTCCAAGAGATGATATTATAGGCAAGGTAGTTTTCAGAGTTTGGCCACTCAGCCGCGCAGGAGTATTGAAATAGATAAAGATCAAAAATTTATGAGCGTAATCAATATATTTTAATAAATTGATTTCTGAAAAATTTAAGTGATTTCGGAGGGTTGATTTTAAGTTATGAACGATGTTTTCCATGAACAGCTGATTGTCAGAAAAAAGACCTCTGGTGAAAAGGCAAAACAAGTACTGATTATTGTTGGCGGGGTATTGGTTGGACTTATCACATTTTTAATCCCAGTTTTAAATACCTTGGGACCAGTTTTATTAGTTCTTACTATCTGGGGTGCAGTTTATCTTTCGAGAAACTATAACATTGAATTCGAATACGCAGTAACAAACCACTATCTTGACATAGACAAGATAATTGCTCAGAGAAAACGAAGTAGGGTGGTGTCTTTGGACATCCGAAAGATTGACTATTTTATTTCTTCGAAAGACTCAAGTATGTTCAACGCTCAAAAAAACGACAAGAGTATTGTCCAGTCATTTGACTGCACATCAAACAGCGGCGATGAGAATGTATATGCCATTGTTGCCAATGTAGAAGGCAAAAAAACAAGAATATTGTTTGAGCCGAACGAAGAGATAGTTCAGGCAATAAACAAGTTCTTCCAGAAAAAGCCTTACCAAATTTATAGATAAAAAATTTTCCAAAGGAGATTGAGATTGAGATGGCATTTGAAGATAAAATAATCAAAGAGGCACTGACATTTGATGATGTTTTGCTTGTACCTCAGTACAGTGAGGTTTTGCCAAAGGATGTGGATGTGTCAACTTATCTTACAAAGACGATAAAACTCAACATTCCCCTTATGTCAGCCGGTATGGACACTGTGACAGAATCACGCATGGCAATTGCCATTGCCCGTGAGGGTGGAATTGGTGTTATCCACAAGAATATGACAGTGGAAGAACAAGCAAGCGAGGTAGACAAGGTAAAAAGGTCTGAACATGGTGTAATAGTTGATCCATTCTATTTGTCTCCTGAAAATAAAATATATGAAGCAATGGAGCTGATGGCAAAGTATCGCATTTCAGGTGTTCCAATAACTGTAAACGGCAAACTTGTTGGTATCATTACAAACAGGGATATCAGATTTGAGACAGATTATTCAAAGCCAATCAAGGATGTTATGACGGCAAGTAACCTTATTACCGCAAAGGAAGGCATCACCTTAGAAGAAGCAAAGGAGATCATGAAAAAGCACAAAATAGAAAAGCTTCCTATTGTTGATGATGATGGGAATCTAAAAGGTCTTATCACCATAAAAGATATTGAAAAAGCAGTAAAGTACCCAAATGCAGCAAAGGACAGCAAAGGCAGGCTTCTGTGTGCTGCTGCTGTGGGTGTGTCAAGAGACACAGATGAGCGTGTTGATGCTCTTGTTAAAGCTCAGGTTGATGTGATTGTTGTTGACACAGCTCACGGGCATTCAAAAGGTGTAATTGAAACAGTAAAGAAAATTAAATCAAGGTATCCAAACATTCAGGTTGTTGCGGGCAATATTGCAACGGCTGAGGCAGCCCGTGATTTGATTGAAGCTGGTGCTGACTGTGTGAAGGTTGGAATTGGGCCTGGGTCTATCTGTACAACAAGGGTTGTTGCAGGCATTGGTGTGCCGCAGATAACTGCCATAATGGATGTGGCTAAAGTTGCAAAAGAATATGGTATTCCTGTTATTGCTGATGGTGGAATTAGGTATTCGGGGGACATAACAAAGGCGCTGGCAGCTGGTGCTGATGTTGTTATGATAGGGAGCCTTTTTGCAGGATGTGAAGAAAGTCCTGGTGAGTGTGAGATTTACCAGGGACGAAGGTTTAAGGTTTATAGAGGCATGGGTTCGCTTTCAGCAATGAAAGCAGGAAGCAAGGATAGATATTTCCAGGAAGATGCTTCAAAACTTGTTCCTGAAGGGGTTGAGGGTAGAGTTCCATATAAAGGTCCGCTTGAAGACACTGTTTTCCAGCTCATTGGCGGTTTGAAATCTGGTATGGGTTATTGTGGAGCAAGAACCATAAAAGAGCTTCAGCAGAAGGCAAAGTTTGTCAAGGTTACTCAGGCTGGTGTCAGAGAAAGCCATCCGCACGACATCTATATCACAAAAGAAGCACCAAACTATTCCGTTCATGTTGAGTAGTCAGAAGTTTTGAATAGGGGAGGAAAGTTGTTTTGGAGTTTGTAGAAAAATATCTTGAAAATGGTTTGGAGCTTGTTAAGATATATTCAAAGACAAAAAGTTCATATTTCACAGTTGCACCCGAGCGGGGTGCAATTGTTGTTTTACTCAATCTTTCCGGCAAAGAAATTCTTTATTTGAATGAAGCGACCCTTTTTGACAGAACAAAAAACATAAGAGGCGGAATACCAGTTTTGTTCCCGATATGTGGCAGAGTTGTGGACGGCAAGATTTTTTTCAAAGGTCAAGAGTTTGAGATGAAAAATCACGGGTTTGCAAGAGACAGCAGTTTTAACATAGCGGGGTATATTGACATGCCAGATAAAAATGGTATAGCCTTGAGGCTTTCAAGCAGTGAGTTTACAAAAAAGTTTTATCCGTACGACTTTGAATTTGTAATGCAATATCTAATTGATGATGAAATGTTTGAAGTAAAAATGATTGTGAAAAACGAGGATAGCAGTATAATGCCTTTTTATGCTGGATTTCATCCATACTTTTTGTGTAATAAGGATGAATTTACTCTCAAGCTTGAATGTGAAAAGTGCTTTGACGATGTTGAGAAGAGATTTATTGATCTTCAGGATTTCAAAGAGATTGATTTTTCAAAACCTGAGGTAAATCTTGACTTTTTGGATGTAGGAAGTAGCGAAGTTGAAATTACTCTTGACAGAGATAAAAAAATAGTGCTTTTGAAAGATGAGAATTTCAAAAACATAGTAGTTTGGTCTTTAAAAGATTTTGACTTTGTATGTGTTGAGCCTTGGATGGGCGAGCATGAAGGATATATCAATAACAAGTTTTATTACTTAGAGCCAGGAGCAATCTTTGAAGGATGGTTTGCAATTAAACTTGCAAATGAGTGATTAAAAAAGGCGGGGATTAAAACGTTGGTCGATAAAAAAATTGCATATGAAAAACTTGGAAGGCTAAAAGAAATTATAAAGGGCTATGAAAGTGTGCTTGTTGCGTTTTCGGGGGGAGTTGACTCTACATTTTTGTTAAAGGTTTCGTTTGATGTTTTGGGCGACAAAGTCATCGCAGTATTTTCAAGTTCAGTTTTGAGTCCGCAAAGGGAAAAGGAAGATGCAGAAAAAATTGCAAAAGATATTGGTGCAAAACTGATTGTTATAGAGAGAGATGTTTTTTCAAACGGTGATTTTATGAAAAATGATAGACTCAGATGCTATTATTGTAAGAAAGATTTAGTAAAAAGATTAAAAGTATTGAAAGAAGAATTAAATCTAAACGAAATAGTTGAAGGTTCAAATATAGATGACCTTCAGGATTTCAGGCCTGGAAGAAAAGCACT
>Ga0063235_10057_pt1 | contig 28930 bp, 35 predicted proteins | sample YelNatPoosite2B6_FD_60082 | JGI IMG/M metagenome (GOLD analysis project Ga0063235, IMG submission 60082) | Hot spring thermophilic microbial communities from Obsidian Pool, Yellowstone National Park, USA - site 2 B6 (version 2) (version 2) | ecosystem: Environmental > Aquatic > Thermal springs >...
GGTTGATAGGTCAGAGGTGTAAGCATGGTAACATGTTTAGCTGACTGATACTAATAGGTCGAGGGCTTGACCAAATTTAATTTAATCTGTGCAATTTTGAAAGAATAATTAATAAATATTTTTTCAAATATATTGACAGATGTTTTTTAAAATGATAAAATATATTCTGTCGATAAGATGAATATCTAGTGGCGATAATGCAAAGGTTACACCCGTTCCCATTCCGAACACGAAGGTTAAGCTTTGAGATGTCGATGGTACTGCTCGGGAGACTGAGTGGAAGAGTAGAGAGTTGCTAGGTCAGAAGCGCTAAGCTAATGCTTAGTGTTTTTTATTTTTTGACGGGTATTTACTAAAGTACTACTGGGCAGCTTTTAGCTGTGATTAAATCAAAATTACCGGACTTAGAAATATCCAATCGTAGTAGTTAATGTAAGCATTAATTGTTGGACGGCTGGATCCTCCAAACTAATTATATTAATATTGTTGAAGTAGAAACAAAAATTTAATATAATATTGTTAATGCGCCAAAGAGTGGGAGGATAGACCATGAACAAAGAAGAACAGGTCATGATGGAGTTGAGGGAAGTATTTAACAAGATGGCTTGGCTTAATAAGTTGAAGATGGAAGACAGTCTTAAGGAATATAAGTCTTCTGAAGTACATTACATCGAATGTATTGGAAGAAATGTAGATTCTAACGTGACAAAACTTGCTGACACCCTTTATATGACTAGGGGGGCAATAAGCAAAATGACTAAAAAGCTTATAGAAAAAGGCATTATCGAAAGCTACCAGAAACCGGATAACAAGAAAGAAATTTATTTCCGGCTTACTGAAGAGGGGAAAAGAATTTATAAAGTCCATGAAAAACTTCACAAAGAGTTTCAGGAGAGGGATAAAGTAGTATTTGAGCATATAACGGAGGAACAATTTGATAGTATGCTTAAATTCATGGAGAAGTACAGCAGTCATTTAGATGAAGAAATAAAGAAACTAGGGATAGATATTAAGTCGGAATAAATTTTAATGATAAAACCATAAGCAGCCTGACTATATTGAGAAAGGGCTGTTTTTTTATTGTTATTATTTTGTTGACAAGGAAACAAAATGATGATAAGATAAGTATGTTTCCAGGGAAACAAAATAATAATTTTTGAGAGGGGAATTCAAATGTCCATATATAAATCACACAATGAACAAAACACGGAACAAATCATAGATAAACACGCTTTAATATTCGGTCTCATTTCTGTATTTCTTTGCGGAATAGGCTTCACCATCATAGCACCTGTCGTTCCATTTTTAGTGCAGCCCTATACAAGCAATCCGGGAGAACAAGCTATTGCTGTTACACTGCTGACCTCTGTTTATGCGGTCTGCGTATTTTTTGTATCCCCCGGACTTGGAGCTTTGAGCGACAAATATGGACGTCGTCCAGTACTTTTAGTATGCCTTTTGGGCTCCGCAATAGGGTACTTAGTTTTTGGTATAGGAGGAGCTCTATGGATACTGTTTGCTGGGCGTATAATAGATGGTGTAACTGGCGGTACCATAAGCACTATCTTCGCATATTTTGCAGACATCATTCCTAGTAAGCAGCGAACTAAATACTTCGGATGGGTGAGCGCGGTTGTAGGTGTAGGTACCGTACTTGGTCCGACTCTAGGAGGATTACTTGCTAAGTTTGGCTATGCTGTACCTATGTATTTTGGAGCAATAATAACATTATTGAATGCTATTTATGGATTCTTTTTTATGCCTGAGAGCCTTGACAAGAATAATAGACTAAAAGAGATTAACTTTGCAAAGCTGAATCCATTTACACAGCTTTCAAACATACTTTCCGTGAAAAGCTTAAAAAGGCTGCTTGTCTCAGCGTTCTTGCTTTGGATACCTAACGGGTCTTTACAGGCAGTTTTTTCACAATTTACAGTAGATACTTTCAGCTTTCAGCCTGCAATAATCGGACTCATGTTTTCAATTATGGGAATCCAAGACATAATTTCACAGGGTTTCGTAATGCCAAAGCTTTTGATAAAACTTAATGATAAACAGATATCTATTCTTGGAATGGTATCTGAGATTATAGGCTACAGTCTTATTGCACTATCTGCTTTACTCTCATTTTATCCTCTTTTTATTGCCGGAATGTTTATATTTGGTTTTGGTGATTCAATTTTTGGGCCATCCTTTAATGGGATGCTATCAAAATCTGTGGATTCTAGTGAACAAGGAAGGATTCAAGGAGGCAGCCAATCTATTCAGGCTTTAGCAAGAATGATTGGGCCTATCATTGGAGGTCAAATCTATGTATCACTTGGACATGCTGCACCTTTCTTCATGGGTATGATCCTTATAGCAGCGGCAATACCAATTTTATATAAGAGAAAGCATGTAAATATGTAAACTACATGCTTTGTTTATGAAGGTATACTAACGCCAATTTAATCTATAGAGTATATATTGGACTGTGAAATTACTTTATTCATGCTGTCTTTTAGTTTTAACTGAATTGAGATTTTCTTATTTTCTGTGTTTTTAGGTACAACGGCTGTTAAACTGGTTGTCCCATTATAAATTGTTTTGATTTCCTTGTCATTAATATATATCCTGTCATTTTCTACAAAGTTTTCGCCATGAACTGTTAGTTCATCACCTGAGATAGTAACGTCTGTTATACTTGGTAAAGCATTACCATGAATGTAATCATCATTAGCTTTGGGTGTGTGACTTGGCATAAGCTCATAAGTGAATTTATTTCCAAAAAGCAAATCATACTGCAAATCTTTATACTTTGAGATTTGATCCAAATTTATTTTTTCCTGACTTTGATAAACTGGGTCTATTATAGTATCAGAATCATCTTTCATAAGAGTAGAAAGAAAGTCTGTCATAGGACTGCCGGATTTTTGTGCCATTTCTAAAGCCAGTGTTCCCATGTAATTAGCAGACAGACGCAAGTTGTTGTTTGCTTCTAAACCAAAGTTATTCCAAGTTACAAACGGCACACTGTGAAGGCTTAGATAATCCTCATAGGAGTTGCCGTCAGTAAAAAAGCCTGCATCTTTATACACACTGTAATTGTCACCCAAGAGAGGCAGATGGTCACCGTAAAATATAACTAAGGTAGGTTGGTTTGATTTTTCCAACCCTTCTATAAGCTGTTGAAGAGATTTATCAACATCGCTTATTGTGTTAGCATAGTTATTCAGTATGGCCTGGGATTCAGGAGTTAAATTTGAAGCTTCGGCCTTTATTGCATTACCGGGGTTTTCAGATGTTCCGTAAGGACCATGATTCTCCATTGAAACTGCATAAATAAAGTCTGGTTTATTTGTGTCATTTACTTCTTTAAGTATTTGATTAGTTAACTCGCTGTCACTTATATAGTTACCTTGGTACTGAGGACTGTTTAAAAATTCTTTACTTATAAATTTATCAAAGCCAAAGCTTTTATATACATTGTTCCTGCCATAAAACCAATTATCATAAGTGTGAATTGCAGTTGCTGAGTAACCCTGGCTTTTTAATATTGTGGGCAGGGCTTCAATAGGTCTGTTTATATATTGAGAGTAAGCAATTGTGCCAGCTGGTAAAAACTGACTAGAAAAACCTGTCAATGCCTCAAACTCGGTGTTAGCAGTGCCTCCGCCGTAAACTGCAGACAGCATAGTACCACTTGTTTGGCTCTTTTGAAGAGAGTGAAAAAATGGAATAGGGTCCTGATTGAAAGTTATATTTTTCATAAGGGTAGGATCCCAAAATGCTTCACTCATAACAAAAATAATATTAGGTTTAAAGTCTGGATTAACAGGATAGGATGCTTTATTATTTTGTACAATACTATTTATAGTATCTTGCTGGTAATCAGAGGGACTATTAATTTTTTGATTTTTGGATTCTAATATAAATCCCAGTATCATTCCGTTCTGATCATAATTCATTGCTTGGCTATAATTAATAAGCTCAAGTGCAAAAACCCTTTGAATCTGACCAAAATATGTGTAAAGAAAAAATAGAAGCAGAGCTGAAAGAGAAAATACTGCAATTTTTCTAGAACATCTATATTTGGCAGCGGGTACAAATTTTATAATAAGAAAAATTATTAATATGGATGAAAAGATAATGAGCGCCACTGCAGCAGCAACTCCTTTAAATGCCGATGAGATCTCAAGAGCTTCTTTAGCTAAAAGTAAATCTGAAGGAACCAGTGGGGAACCTTTATTAATTAATTTTTGACGGCTGACAAAGCCCAGTATAGAAAAAAGTGAAAACATAATACTTGAAATTGTTAAATAAATTCTTCGGGGAAAGATATAGAAGATGTTTGATATAGCAAACATCATAATATAGCTAAGGATAAATTCCTTTGAATAATTTATAATCCATGCTGCTACACCGCGAATATTTCCTGTGTAGAACAGTTCCAAAGATACCAAAATAAAAAACGGAATCAATGGTAAAAGAACTACAGGGTGTCCCAGTTTATGAAGCAGTGATTTATTTTTAATAATTTTAGTGCTTTGTGAATCAGGTAATGGTAATCGCATAATATACCTCCAAATAAAAACAAAATTTTTTACCTTGGGGGCTTTCCCCTTGAGGTGAAGCTTTTATTACAATAAAAAAAGTTCGGGTATTTGCTCCGAACCATACAAAAGGAGTTAAATAGTGAAAAAAATTATCTTTATATTTTTATGTTAGATGTGCAATATGACATTATGGTGTCAAACTTGAAAATAAAATGTTAAATATGTAATTATAACATTCATTGCTAAGTATAAAGTTAATTATAGATAAAAAAACAGCTGGAAGGGGGAACAACCAACTGTTTTTTATATTAATGGGGGATTTCTTTAATCATCCTATGAGTATATATTAATGTAAGTTTATGTTTATAAGATGGTTTTTTAATGTGTTTTTTATGTGAAAATTAGATTGCCGTGTTATTTAACTAAATTCAATATGTTTTGAGTTATATTTTATAATAAACCGCTAAATTATTTAATAAGTATATTAATAAGCATACAATATGTTATAATTAACCAAAGAAAATATTAGAATTTGTAAATCAGAAAAGGAGAATAGTTATGATTGAATACATATTTGATACCCAACTATTAATTGAAGGAAAAAATCTTTCAGAAGATGAAATAAACGATTATATCACAAATAACATTGAAGGCGACTGTCTGCTTGCGGTTGGCGATGACGAACTGATTAAAATTCATTATCATACGAATACTCCATGGAAAGTGCTTGAGTATTGTGCTTCATTAGGAGATATTCATGATATTGTTGTAGAAAATATGGTAAGACAGGCTAATGGACTAAAAGGATAAAATATAATTATAATTTTTAGTGCGGACTATTAATAAGGTTTATAGGGGCAGTTTCAAAGCAGCTAAGTTTAGCTATTTTGAGACTGTCCCTTTAATTATACTGTCATTAATTCTAATTGTAATATGGAAAAATTTATGATAGCATAAAAATTGCAGTTAGATTTTTACAAAGGGGGAATTAAGAGTGTTTACATATGAAAAAGGTGATAATAATTCACGAAGTCAGATTAAAAGTTTATTAGCCTATTTTTTATTAATCCTATCTTTGTCAGTGATTTTTGCTTTGTTTTTTCATAACAATTGGATAAAAGACATAAATACCTGTCATACAATTCTAGAATTAACCTGTATATTTATCGCAATGGCAATATTCATTGCCGTTTGGTTTACTTATGGTCGGAATATACAAGGAAGCAGCATATTAGGTTTTGGTTTCTTAGCAGTGGCCATATTTGATGCATTTCATACCTTTTATTTTCTTAAGCTAAATGTAACAGCTGAGGATTATTTTGATATGACTACAAGGTTTTGGATCCTTGGAAGATTAACTGAGGCAATTGTGATATATGCTTCATTGCAAATAACAAAGTCAAAGCGAAACAAATTTACAAGTCTTTTTTTTATCCTAGCAAGTACATTGGGAATATCATATCTTGCAGTAGCTTATCATGATTATCTGCCGATACTTTTAAATGAATATGGTGTTACTAAAATAAAAATTGTGTTGGAATATATAATTATTTCTATATATATTGCAGGTTTATTGAAAGTAAGCCATAAACTAATGGAAAAAGGAATAGTTACATATAAATATATATTTCTTTCTTTATTAATGAGCGCCTCATCAGAGTTTTGCTTTACTTTATATAGTTCTGTTACCTCAATATCATGGACTATTGGGCATTTATTAAAAATTATATCTTACTTTTTTCTTTTAAAGGGAATATTCATAAGTACAGTTACTTATCCTTATGAGAAATTAGAGACTGAACATAAGAGGGTAAATGAGTTAAGTACAACCTTGAATGATATACTGGATGCTCTTCCGATGGCAGTAATTAACCATAACTTAAATACTGAAGTGGAATATGTAAATAAAAAATTTGAAGAGCTTTTTGAGTGTAGCAGAGATAATTTAATTGGAGTAACAAGACATGATTTTCTGGAGAGATTTCCAAAGCTTGAGAAAGAAGAAAATTTTTTTACTAATAAAGAATTAGAAGTTAACGATAAAAATACTAATTTAATTAATACTTATAAGATGGCCAGTGGTGAATATAAGAAATTATCTATTAATAGATTGAAATTAAACGATGGTTTTTTTTCGATAATTAGAGAGACCAAAGAGGAACAAGAGCTTCAAAATCTTAATATACAGACTGAAACCATATTTAATGCTGTAAGTAATTGCGTACTAATGATTGATACAAATAGAAAGATAATTTTATGCAATGATGCACTTGCAGCAACCTTTGAAATGGAAAAGAAAGATATTATAGGAATGAATATAGATGAACTGAATGAGCTAATTCAATTTGAGGCAAAGGAGCTTCCTGATTTAGCTCTTAGCGGCAAAGGAGACAATCAGCTTTTTGAGGTAGGGTTAATTACTCCTAAAGGTAATAAGAAAGAACTCATGCTTTATTTATCTTCTATTAAAAACGTTTACGGAGAGATAATCGGGGGGATAAGCGTAAGTAACGATATAACAGAGTTTAAGAAGCAGCAGGAGAAGCTAATACAGCAGGAAAAGCTTGCTCTTCTAGGGCAGATGGGAGCAGCCATAGTGCATGAGACAAGAAATTACCTAACGACTATAAAAGGACGCTGCCAGCTTATAAATCTTTTGGAAAGCAATGAAGAGGTACAAAGGCATGCAATAAAGGTAAACAGTGAGGTTGACGAAGTTAATAAGATTATAAGTGAATTTTTATTTTTATCAAAGCCGAGACAGACAGAATTAACTGAGGTTTCCATGATTGATATAATGCAGTCTATTAATAGTATGGTAAAATCAACCTCTCTCGTAAAAGGTGTTGATGTATATGTGAATTTATCAAACGAAGAAAGATACTTGTTATGCGATGAAGGTCAATTAAAACAGGTTATTTTAAATATTTGTAAAAACGCAGTGGATGCAATGGAGGAAAAGGAAAATAAGAAGCTTGAGATACAAACCGGATATGATGAGGCAACTAATGAAATGTATATTAGGATAGCCGATAATGGCAAAGGTATATCTAAAGAAGATTTAAAGAAGCTTGGGACACCCTTTTTTACAACAAAAGGTAATGGTACAGGTTTAGGACTTAGTGTATGCTACAATATAGTTAAGCAGCATAAAGGCAGAATAGATGTAGAAAGTGTAATTGGTACTGGTACAACCTTTACTATAATATTGCCATGCATTGAGGATGATGACTTTGATGATGTAATTTAGCTGATATGAAATAACATTTTTGATTAAAGTATAGAGCATGCTAAAAGCCAGGTGATTTCACCTGGCTTTTAATTAATTACTATAATTATCTTTTAACTACATTAAAGTTTTCCTCGATGAGAAGCCAGTTTTGAGGGAAGGAAATTCCAAGCTTCCAGTAGCTTATCCCTCTAAGACCAAGCTCTTTAATTAAATTAAACTTTGCTTGAATAGACCTTGCATCTTCAAACCAAACTGTATGACGTTTTCCATTTGAAGCTGTATAATCAAAATGTGGTGCCTGTGCTCTGGTGTCATAGCTTATTGGTACATTATTATCAGCTGCAAGCAAAATAGCCTGCTGAGGGCTTACTGCTCTTGCAGTAGTTCCCTGTACAAAAGGAAGAGTCCAGTCATAACCGTACAAGTTTTGTCCCATCATAATTTTCGAAGCAGGCATTTCTGTTAAAGCATATTCAATAACCTGCCTAACTTGAGGAAGCGGAGATACAGGCATTGCAGGACCGCCGCTGTAGCCCCATTCATAAGTCATTATTACAACGAAATCAGAAATTTGGCCATGAGCTCTGTAGTCATGGGCCTCATACCACTCTCCTGCCTGAGTGGCACTGGTTTTTGGTGCTAAGGCTGTAGACATTAAGAAGCCTTCAGCGCTTAATCTTGCTTTAGCCTTTCTAAGAAAAGCATTATAATTTTCTCTTAATTCACGAGGTAAATGCTCCATATCAAAGTGTATATCTTTAAAGTTGAGACGCTTTGCTGTTGCGATAATATTATTTAGCAAAGTATCCTGCAGTTGAGGGTTAGTAAGAATAATTCTTCCAAGTTCTGTACTGAATTGACCATTTTCAAGGTTAGTAACTGCCATCAGTAAAATAGCACCGCTGTTTGAGGCGATGGTTCTAAAATTGTTTAGCGGCGGCTCTTTTAGCGTTCCATCCCTTTGAATTTGAAAACTAAAGGGTGCCAGATAGGTAAGGTGCGGTGCTGCAGTTCGTGCAGACTGCTCCAGTTCAGGGGCAACTCTTCCCCCAGTAGGTTCTACATAAGCGTTTGTTTCAGCACTTCTTTTAGGCTGCGGCGGAATATACAGTCTAAAACCAATAGTAAGTGGTTTTGTAGGCTGTATTCCGTTAACTCTTGCAAGGGTTTGGTAGTTAATTCCGAATTTCCTTGCAATACTATACAGACTGTCACCTGCTTGAACCCAATAAAAGCTCCCCACAATAGGAATTACCATCGCTTGACCTACAACTAAATTATTTGGGTTTGGAAGTTCATTTGCCCCGGAAATGGCTCCAACTGTAGTATTATATATTCTAGCAATATCAAATAGGGACTGTCCAGCTTGAACAACGTGGATTTGCATAATATCTCCTCACTTAAGAATTCATCCATTATTATTTTATGAAATATAAGTGAAAGTGTACCAGTTTTTTCAACTATGATTTAACTATAAAACATGATTATAAAAAAGGAGTTTACCGTATTGTGTCGAATTAGATAATAGCCTAAATTAAGATTTTAAGGATGATAACAGTATGAAGATTAAATTTGTAGAGTATTCAGGCAAGAAGTATATAAGCATACCAATTGATGAAGATATCTGCTACTGCATCTGTGATAATATGCGCCTTACAGTATGGAAGTATTTAGATGGATATCATGTATCAGGGAGAGTATTATTTACAGAAAAAATATTAAATAGAATATATAAATATGGAAGCTTGGATTATAAAGATGAAAAGTTTTATAAGGATATCTTTTCTACAGGACAAGCTCTCCAGCAGTCATTAAAAAGTAATAATGACTGGGTTGAAAAGGCTGAAAGATTAATAGAACTATTAAAACTAATTTATAACTTAGAGTATTATAAAGTAAATAGAGAATTATCAGAGTTAACTAATGGTTTATTTACAATAAAAGATGATGCAATATATAAAAAATCAGAGATTGATAATGTTTTTGGAATTTGTAAGTTTATATTTGAAAATTTGGAGGAAAAAGAAATGGGTATGTTTGATAATTTTTTTAAAGAATCAGTTGGTAACGAAAAGTTTTATCCTTATGTTTCAGGTATGTCTGGTAGGGAACTTCTTAATGCTGTTAATGAGGAATATTATAAGCTTAAAGGAACATCGGATCTATCACCATATATGGGCGAGTATGGAAGCTTTGAATTTGCAGGAGCTCTATTATTATGGAAATATGCTGGTGAAAAGATTAAGGCATCTGGAAACAATGCAGAGGATTTAAGTAATTATGGATCATTGCTTATTATGCTTGCAGATACAATAGGCTGTGCATTTAATCATATGTCACCTGGGGAATGGAGCGATAAAATTGATGACGTCATAAATTCTCATGATGAGGTTATAACATATTCTGAATGGAGCGAAGTGTATAATTATCTTAAGGAAAATTATTCAAAACAGCTGCATCAATGTGAATTTAATACTCATAAACTAAATCCATATGATTATGAAGATGTATATAGTAATTTTGTTACGAAATATAACTATTTACCGGATTTCAACTCGGTTATTGAATATTATTCGAGACAAGGTCTTGGCTTTAAAAAGGATATTTGGTTTAGAATTGATAATTAAAAGCAACATTAGGTATTATCAATCAATTTCAAGATAAATTTATTTAAGGATATAAGTTATAAAAAAGAGCATCTTCCTCTTATGAGAAGAATGCTCTTTTTTACAATATTTATTTAACACTAACTATTTATATAGAAAACTTCTTAACTTCTTAAGAATATAACTTCTTATCTTTCCAAGCTGTATTTTTTAGAATCGCTGCTTGTATAAGATTTTACAAGACCATAGATTAAATTATCTTCTTTAATTGCGTTAAGATGAAGCACATCAAGAACTTCAACAATCATACAATTGCTGGCGTTGTCAATTAATATGGCAGAATCTTTTAATGTGTATTTGATGTTTGCGAATTTATCAGAAGAGTCAGAATGGCTGGAGCCTAAGGCATCTACTACTTCCTGCTGATTTTCAGAGAGAGCGCTGACTCCAATAATATCACCTTTTTTAATATTTTTTCCGGTTACGCTTTGAGCTCCTAATAACATCAAAAGCTTATCATAGTCTGCCTGCATTGCCCAGGCACATATCATTCCGTATTTCTTTTCATCTTTGATGAAGCCAACGGCATTAGCTCCATAATTAAAAGCACTAAGTTCCATTCTTCATTACCCCTTTCCATTTTTATTCTATTATATCTTTTTAAGATATTTTCTCCAAGTTATATTATATAAGCTTCTTGTGAATTTAAATTATAGATTATTAATCAGACTTATTCCTAAGGCAGAGGACTATGATATAGGATTATATAACAAAGATTAGGACTAATACCTACAATATTCTTTGATAGCTGAATAAAATGATGCTGAAAATATTCCTATAGCCTTGATTTTAAGTATATTAGTGTATTAGTTTCAAAAATATGGTATGATTTCATTAGAAATTAATCGGAAATTTAAAAAGCAATTATTTAATTGCTATCAGAGCGGTACATATCAATATAGAACTTTTGAAAAGGGGGAAATGTGCTTGAACAATAATAACCGTGATGAAATGCTTAAAGCAGCAGCAGTCATTATGATAATGACATTTACATTTTTGCCAGTAGTCATAAAAATAATATCTATTTTCTTAGCATTAATATATATCATATTCGATATAGTAAATTTAAAGAGAAATGGATTCCCAGGATACCGAATAGTACTTGAAGTATTTCTTGCCATAACAATTGTCTTAATGATTAGTTTTATACTAATAGAAACTAAATTCACTGCACTTTATATCTATCAAAACTATATTCGTATCATTCTTATAATTTTAGCAGTAATAATTACAATTATAATGCCTCTTACTATCAGATATAAGGAAGGTGGCTGGAAGAAATTTAAATCTGGGATTTGGATTGAAATAGGATGGACTATTTTATATATATTAACAATTTATCAGTTATTTAGTTCATAATATTATTTCCTTGAAAGTGTAATTTATTATTATGATTATTAAAAGCATTAGGAAGGAGAAAAAATGAAGTTAATTGGATTATCAATCCTTTTTGGAATTGTTGGATTTATAATGGCTCTTTTAATTGGAGTTGATGGCAGCACAGGTGAAGGAAACTTTATTTTTGCAATGTGGCTAATTGGATTTTTAAGTCCTTCTATCTATGTACTGGATAAGTTATATAAAAGAATTAAAGATAAGTAATTTATAAGACAATTAATGTGGATATTAGTAGTCAAATACTTATATCTATAATTATTATTAATTGAGGAGGAATACAAATGAAACCTAGTAAATCATCAATGCTGATAAATAACTTTATTATCCTTTTATATCTTATAGGCAGCGCTTTAGAGTTTTTAAGATAACAGATAAATGCTAATTAGGCCTATATATATTTCGGAATTTGATTGCGGGTATTAATTATTACTAGTATTATTTTTACTTTTTAAGCTTAAAATCTAAGGCCTGTGATAACATATCTATATCACCATTAAATGGGAGACTTAATAACCTATTCTTATTTTCAAAAATCAGATAGCAGGGGGCTTCATTTTCAGGAATTAAAATATAGACTTCACGTACAGAGGTATTTAAATACTCACAGGTAACTTTAACAGCAGGATTTAGAGGAATTTTAACCACATATCCATCATCAGTAGCAGGATCATTTTTATATAACCCTTCTATATTTAAAATCCATTTTGTAATCATATTTTGAATTTGAGGATTTGATTGTACTACCTTAACAACTTTATCTTGCCTTGGGTCAAAGATCTCAACATAATTAAAATCTTCAGCATTAACATGGTTTGTGCTTGTGAATATGAATAAAATGAATAATACAACTAATAATTTTTTAAACATAATAGCCACCTCATTATTAATGTTCCCGAAATGGCTTACAGTTATTTTAGGTTAATGTATTTAATATTAATAATTAAAAGTGGATATGCGCATAAAGTAATTCGAAGTATTCGCATAGATTTCAGTATTATTGATATATAGATTGGAGGGTTTTAATGAAGAAAAAGCATGCACTGAAAATAGTAATTGCTTTATTAATTATTATACTTGGCTTAATCTATATCTATGTTAATAGGGGATATAAGCCAGCCTTAACTTATATAGATGCTATTGAGAAAGTATACAATAGTAATATACATGGAATGTCGATTGGGGTTTTTAAGACGGAAGACTTATATGATGAAAATGTAGAAATAGTTTCTACTGCTACTGGTGATAAAAATAATAACTTTTCTGAAGATAGTAAAGAAGGGGTTAAAATATGGGAAGTAAAACAATTATTTCTGAATATAAAAAGTCTTAAGGTTGTAAAGGAAGGTTTACCTAAAATACCTAAATCGCAGGAGATGGTAAATTATATAATTCAATCCAATCAGGACTTCTGTGGCAAAGATGCTGATAAAGGTATATATCATCTTACAGTATACGTGAATTCTAAAAATTACCATATTTATATTCCTCATTATTACGAGTCAAATAATTCTTTGAATCAAGTTACTGAGTATGTAGAATATGAGCCTAATGAAATTACAAAGAAACTAGTTAACGACATAATTTCACAATAGGACTCAGAACAATTTCTTTACTAAAAGTAATTAAGTTTTTCATATTAACAAAATTAGCTTACTAAAAGAGAATTAGAACATAAAAAAATATTTTTATAGTTACATATGTGAAAGGATGTGCTTATTATAAAAAAGAAGGGTGTAATTTACTTAATTATATTAATATTTATACCGATACTTGGATTCTGTGGCACAAGTATTGTAAGCAGAAATAATAAAGATGTTGATATTTATAATACTATTAAGGAAGCGTTTCTTACTGACGAGGGTTACTCTAATGAATTGTCTAAATATATATCAGAAGAAGTCTTTAAAAGAACAAATATATATAGTGTATATAGATTAAATAGTCGCTCTGAATATAAAAAACCATTTAAAGTAGATTTTAGGCTAAAGGAAGATTCGCAGAAAGTAAATAAAGATATAGTTTATGTTAAAATGACTTATTCAGTTGCGATAACTGATTCACAAAATAAGGATGTAGGAGGTTCATGGAATATACCAATAACATTTACTGTTAAGAAGACAGGAAACCAATGGTATATTATTGATAAATATGAACCTGCCTAATTTCATAAGTAGGATTTAAGAATTCTCTAGGGAATGATAAAACTATATGTAATACAACTGATAAAATTAACTAAATCAAATCATATAAAAACACTGAAGTATTCAGATCAGTCTGATATGTTTCAGTGTTTTTACTTCCTTTGCAAAGTAAATTTTCAAAAACTATACAGTACTCAAAATCAATTAAGAGGGTAAGTCATCTGTTTATAATGATAGAAAAATTATATATCTTCTGAAGACGGTGGAACTTCTGTTCTTTGTATGGAAAAGCCTGAAGCTACAATAACGACTTTAATTCAAGGCACCTTTTATAAAGAGGATCGAACTCACAACCACAGCTTCCACACTCTTTGTCTGCTTGCTCAATTGCGCTTATTAAATCTTCTTTCTTTCCATTTCCATCAAGATAAGCTTCTGACGGAATAGCAATTAAATCCCATCCGGATTCAGCGAATTTTCTCAAAATGCTTTTTAATTCTTCCATAGTAAAGCCCCTTTCAATCTTATAAGTGAAACCTTAATAATCTATATTTTACATTATAATGCAGAATACTAATTTTGTATATCTTGGACATATGATTTTACATTAACACAATATTAAAACTAGCTAGTAAACAAAAGTTGACTTGCCTATTTAAGGCAAGTCAATGCATGTTATCAATTGTTTTTATTAAGCTCATGCTTTTTTCTTTTTTTAAAAAGGATTGCACGGTCCCAGATGATATCAAAAATGTAGGGACCAACCATAGCTAATTGATCCAAATAAACTCTAAAGACTATACGAATGTCTTGATTGTTATCAACTCCGTAGCAGCTACCAAGAGGGTTACCTGTGCTGTAAGGGATGATAACAACATTGTCTTCATCAGCTTTTCTTGCAAATTTATATACATAATAGTAGTCTGCATTTTCATATCCTTCAGGGAAGTATTGAAGAGCAGTATCCGGGAATTGAACTGTACTAAAAGCTCCGGCAACTCCATTGAGGAGCTCTACCCCGTAAAAACTTGCATTTGAATAAATTGCTTTTCCGGTTCTTTTGTGATTGATACCATATACTATAACAAAATCATCATCACTTGTTAGCTTAAAATCCTCTGTTTTGAAATACACACCATCTCTGTTATCTCCATAAACATTAAAATCTCTAAGTATTGCATTGTAATTATCAGGAATTCCAATACCTAGTTCCAGATCTACGGGCTCGTACTCTGATCCTCCATATTTTTTAATAATCTCATTTCGCAGGTGATCAAGATCATTCCTGCTGTCAGGCACAACTTGATACTCTGTAATGCCTGTTTCCCTGATTTTAAGGGTTGGTACCGGCCACGGGTTTAGGTTAGCGAGGTGGGTTTTAGGTGTAATACGAAACACCTTAAGGAATTTATCAATATTATTAATATACTTATTGCCTATATTTTGATCGGCCCATAGTGCAAATCTCATCATGAATATGAAGGTATCCTTTCCTTTTTCAAGTCCCATGTTAACGAGCTCTAAAGGGATATTGTCATTATTCATAATATCCGGGCTATATCCTGCTGTACCTAGAGCATCACGGATTTGCTTGTTTATGTTAATGTCGGCAGTGCTAATGATAATTGTAGAGCTGTTAAAAGGTTTTCCCGGTGCTCCTTTTGGAGTGTTATCAGTCCAGAGGTTATAACTATTTAACTGGTCACCTAAACTCGCAAAGATCATGTGGTAAAGACCAGTATAATCATCACCAGATGTAATTGCATTGCTGTAGTCTTTTTCTAGTTTGTTCTCTACAAATCCCACATAACTTCGGAAGCAATAATATAAGACAGGAGGTGGTGTCCTTCCAATTATTACAACTGCCTCGTCAGGACGCAGCTTAGAGTTGACTCCAGGGGCTATATAATTTATATTAGCTGGATAATTATTGGGGTTGTCAGCATTATATCCTATTGAAGGCTCTTGTCCTTCTGCTGGATCCTGATTGGGAGCCGGCGGAAGCAAGCAGGCTGCATAGGGAGCGCCTACGTTGTTGCCTAAGCCAGAGTCAACTTTACCTTCACTGCAAAGCTTTATTATGTCTATATATCTTAATTTTCCTTCCTGAACAGTAAAACCTCTTTTATTCAAGTCACTAATAAAGTTCATTATTTCTGTATTCTCATCATCTGTATAATTAGCCGATTGTCTTGAGAGGTTAGGACTATACATTGGCATTTTAACGCAGTAAGGGCATGGGTACATTTTGCAGATATCGCAGGGGGATAAACAATACATTGGGGTGTTAAAGTAGTAAGGATATGTCTTATACATATTGTTCTTTCCTTTCACAGACTTTATATCATTTTATGTTAAGCTGGTAAAGGATATGATTTAGCTATTGGAAATCCAATATTCTTGAAGGTAATACCCTTGGTGTTAAATAGAAAAGTTAGATTTCATAACGAAATATTTAAAATTAGTATATGCTAAAGAATGATGATTAAAGCAGAATTCATTATTGATATACAAAATTATCCATATAATATATAATTGAATTATTAGCTTACAGAAAAAGATAGAGTATTACTGAAAATATAATGTACATAGTAAGAGTTTGAGAATATATTAGGAATTGTAAATATAAATTATAGGGAGCAAATTCATGTCTGATAAAAAAATTAGAATAAGGAGATCCGAAAGATTTAATTTACAAAGAAGAGTAGTGGCACATATAACTTCGGCTTCATGGAAGAGCATACCACATGTATCATATGTATACGAACCTGATATAACTGACTTTTATAGTGAATTTATGAAGCTTGTCAAACAAAGAGAAAATGCAGACTTTAAGATTACATTTAATACTATAATGATTAAAATTATCGTTGAGGGTTTGCTAGTAGCGTCTGATTTGAACTCTTATGTAGATTACAATCCCAAGAAGGCTGAGGGCATGATACGCATTTTAGATGAAATAAATGTTTCAATACCATGGCTTTTACCAGATGGTAAAATGATAACTCCAACTATCCTTAATGCAGGAAAAATGTCATTAAATGATATTTCTAATAGTATATTAAACCTTTCAAAGAGAATAGAAAAAACAAATGTTGATGAAATGCTATATAGAGCAGCATTTGCTGATACTGTTAATGAAATAAAGAAATTTCATTTAAGTATATTGAGAAGAATTATTGCTTCTCAAGTTACACGATATAAGGTTAGGAGGCTTAAAGGTAAGGAAAAAGAAGATTATTATAAAATACCAGAAAATGAGCGCTTGACTGAAAAAGATATTATGTCAGGCACTGTGACTGTGTCCAATATAGGTTCTTTATACAAAGAACAGAGAGGCTTCTTTGCGCTGCTTGAAATAATACCACCACAGGTTCTTGCTATTGGTCTCGGATCAGTTCAAGAGCGGCCTGGTATATATGTAAAAGGAAATGGAAATAAAGAAATTGGTATAAGAAAAATTCTTCCTATGTGTTTGGCATTTGACCATAGAGCTGTTGATTTTAGTTCTGTTGTCCCCTTCCTAAAAAGGCTTGATGAAATTTTTGCAAAACCAGATATTATTCATAAGTGGTAAAAAATCAGATAAAAGGAAGGTTTATTTTTGATGATTAGAATATAGATTTCGCTTACCAATGTATTTAGTGCATTAAATACATTGGTTTAGATTTTAAGAAAGGGGTGGATTACTTGAGAAAGTTTACATTCGTGATATTACTATTATCAATAATCATGGTAATTATATATCAATCTAAAGATAAAACATTGGCAACATATGATACATCATCTCCAAAGGCAGTAGTAGAATCTTATTTTTTAGCATTAAACAATAAGGATAGTAAGTTTATAAAGACAACGATAGCAGATAAAGAGAGTCACATAAGAATAAATACATCAGATTTAATTAGTGCAGAACTTTTAGACCTAAAGGAAGTCAGAAGTTCTTCCGATGAGATTTTATATAATGTAATCTATAGACTTCAATTAAAAAAGAGGGATATGTTCGGTGAAAATGGCATCAATGTAAAACAACTCACATTGGTAAAAGATAATGAAAATAATAAATGGATTTTAAGGAGTATAGGAGAAGGATAATTACGGTACATTAGAAAGGGGATAAGAATGTTTGAAAAAGTAAGAGAAGTTACTTTAGATACTTCAGGATATGATAAATTTATTGAGCTATGTCATATGGAATCTGTTTTAAACACTGATATTGATAAACTACTATCTACCAATTCATATAATAAAGCCATTATGCTTATGGGAGAAAATTGGGGAGTACCTCATAAGAAGCAATGGGTAGATTATTTTTCAAAGGGATTTGAATGTGATGATAATAGTATAAGACTTGAGTTGCTCTCTCCTATTCAGATTCTGGGAATAGAGCATTTAAAAAAAGCAAGAAAAAATTTAATAGAACTTAGTAATGTAAAGAAAAGAATTGTAGAATCAATTGAAAGTAGAGAGTTTATAAGAATTGCAAGCAGATATGTTCCAAAGGATATATTTAAAGAAAACATAGAAGTTATTTTGCTTGTATTCATCCCAAACGCAGGGGGAAATCAAAGTATTATAATTGATGTGCCATTTTTAGTTCCATATGATGAGCATGAAATTTCGAGAATACTTGCTCATGAACTTCATCATATATTAAGGAGCAGGCTAGAAAAGGAATATCAATGGAAAGATGAATATTGGGGAATTGGACAAACAATATATTGGTTTGAATCAGAGGGCATTGCTGATTTATGTAATTTTGAAGAGACAGCAAAAATATATACGGATTTTGGTTATGCAAAGCCAGGCAAAATCAATCTGATTTTAGAGAATATAGCTTACTATATAAAAGAGACAAATGACTTAATAACAGATGTTCTTAAAGGGAAAAAGACATCGGAGGAACTGATTCAATTTCTTAGTGAAGATGTGAAATTTCATGTTATCGGATACTTTCTTGCAAAAACTATAAGCAGTACGATGGGAGATGAAATTTTAGGAAAAGTAGTTGGAGATCCTGTTGAGTTTATTAATATGTATCAAAGGGCTTGTATATTGAATAAAAACGAAAAACAGTATGGGTTTAGTGATGAATTCTTGGAGTTCCTTAAGTCAGGGTATAGAGAGTAGTTTAATGAGAAATATTCTTAAAGACTTTATTAATAGTTAGTCTACGATTGGCTTAGGCTTTTTAATAGGTGGGAATTAATCCATTTAAAATAGAAAATACTATAAATGGGTGATTGAAGTGGATAAAGGACATATTTTAGGCGAAGTTTATAAAGTAGTCGCAAACAATAATAGAAATTTACACAATTTATGGATTAATCATATTGTTTTTACATGGCGTTGGTGGTTGGGAGTATTCTTAACTTTTATTCCTTGGTTTATTTGGATAAAAGTAAGAAATAAAAAAGAAACAATACGTCTGCTTTTTACAGGGTTAGTTGTTGCAATAACTACTAATGTGCTTGATCTAGCTGGTATATGTTATGGACTTTGGTACTATGATTACAAAGTAACGCCAATGACTGTAATATATGTTCCGTGGGATTTTGCATTATTTCCTGTAGCAATAATGCTTTTAATACAATTTAAACCTAAAGTAAGTCCGCTTATAAAAGCAATTGGTTTTGGGCTGATATGTGGTTTTGTTTTTGAGCCTCTATTTGCCTGGATGGACGTATATGTATATACAAATTGGAAACATTGGTATTCATTTGTAATATATACTTTGCTCTATTTAATATTTTATAAGATATATGATAGTAAACTATTAAGACAGTGCATTAATGAATAATATTCTTATGAGATGCTTTAATTCTGGTATATAAATTGGCACATCAAAGTGAAATAAGATGAACTACAAGAATTATGTTATGAAATGAAAGTGAGATTGATTTGGCTATGAGAAATTTACAATATGCCAGCTCTAAAATTAATACTTTAATAGAACAAATTAAGTCAGGTGATATTAATTCAATCAACTTGTTTTGGCAAGAGGCACAAAGATATGGGGTACCTTTAATTGAAGAAATAGAGGGAGATAATGAAAATGCGCTAGTCACTTTTTTATATAAAGGTGATACTAATATAAAAAATATACTAATCTATGGTGCCTTTCCTGGTTTTCGGTACGCAGAAAATATTATGAATAGGTTATTGGACACAAATATATGGTACAAGACCTATATTATTAGGAATAATGTGAAATTTAAATATAATTTTTCATTAAACTACGAATTCGATAATGACTATAAAAAAATAAAGGCCAAATCAGTACTAGACCCATTAAATCCTAACAAGATAGTGTTTGCTAAAGACGATGAAGCTCCTGATAGCGCCGAGATGATAAACTCTTTAGTTGTATTGCCTAAATCAAAGAAAAATATTTGGACAAGTCCTAGAAATGAGGTTCATAAGGGACAAATAGAATTACACAGACTTCCTAATTTAGATTCAGACAGTAATCGAAGGATATGGGTTTATACTCCTTTCGACTATAAAAAAGGTAGTGAGAAATTCAATCTATTAGTGCTTACAGATGGATTTGATTACTTAAACTATCTTTCAGCAAAGAATGTTCTTGATAATCTTATGTATGAAAAAGCAATTCCTCCAACAGTTTGTGTTCTAATAGATAATAGTAAAAATAGATTTGAGGAATTAACTTGTAATGCTGTTTTTTCAAATTTTGTTTCTCAAAAATTAATACCTTGGATTTGGGATAACTATTCTGTATCAAGAGAACCAGGTAAAACTATTATTGGAGGGGTTAGCCTAGGGGGATTAAGCTCAGCATACTTAGCATTTAAAAACCCTAGTATTTTTGGAAATGTTCTTTCACAGTCAGCATCGTTCTGGTGGAACTCAGAATGGCTAACAAATGAGTTTAAAAAATCAAATAAGCTGCCATTAAAGTTCTATTTGAATGTAGGTGTATTTGAAGACAAGCCATATGACGATGAACCAGTTATGAAGGATGTTATAGATAATATGTACAAAGTACTGACTGAGAAAGGCTATGACGTTAAGTATGAAAATTTTCACTCTGGACACGACTACTTGTCTTGGGGTGAAACATTGGCTGATGGACTTATTGAATTAATGAGGAGAATGTAAAATATCCTGTGAACATATATTTTTAAAAATATATGTTAGAGAACGGTTATATTTTATTGTGCAACAAAATTTATTGGAGGAAAAATTTTATGAAGAAGTATAAATTAATACGAAATCTGTGGTTATTTGCTGGAATATGTTTTTTAATATCTTCTATAATTAGCGTAAAAACTAATAAATCATATTTAGCGCTTATTCTAAATGTAATTACGAGCATTCTTATGTTTATTAATGCCTACATTAATCACAAGAAAGTTATCAAAGGTGACAAGGATTAGAATGACAAGTAATATCATTATATTGATGAACAATATTCTTAGTTTGCGATACAAATATAAACTATTATGGCACAGGGGGATATAAAGTTGGATAGCAATATTAAATTGGAAAGGATTGCTTTTATAATACATAGAATAATCTTTGGTGTGATTTATTATGGTGGTTTTATATTTCTATATAAGCTTCAAAATATTACTCTAAAAATAAAAGCTGGGTTTGTTAGTTTTCTAGTCTATTTTATACCGATTTTGTTTCTGATATGGTTTTTTGACATTAGTAGAAAGAAAAATACCTGGAAGCCATTTGGTAGGTATAGTGATAAAATAGAGATTTTAATTATTATAATTACTATTCTGGTGTTGCAAATTACAATTGGCATAATTTAGGATACATGCGTTTTTAAACATTTAGTGAAACCTTTTCTTATACCACACGTTAATAAACAGCTATGCACTAAAATAATTTAATTGTTATGAAGGGGATATAAGTTTGGAAAGTTTATTATTGAAACCACGTACACTTGAACATGTGAAGACCTTTTGGGAAAAATCTCAGGATCAAGAAATCGAAAGGATGTTTCCCTTTAACAAGGGTACTTTAAATGATGCAATAAAATTATATGAAGAGTCATTAAAGCCTGATGCAAAGAGCTTTGGTAAAGTTATTAATATCGATAATAAATATATAGGTGATGTATGGTGCTATGGAATAGATGAGGCTAATGAGAAGCAGGCATTCGTAAGCATAATCATATTTGATAAAACATACTGGAGTAAGGGAATTGGGAAAGATGCATTAAAACAATTTTCTAAGCTTGTATTTGAAAGATATGCTGTAAGTAAGCTATGTGCATTCACATATAAAGATAATAAGCGCTCTATGGCTGCCTTGGAAAGTGTGGGATTTAAAAAACTTGAGGAGTTTGAAGAAAATGGTATAACCTCATGTTATTATGAGTTGCTAAAGCTGTAAAGATGTATAAATTCAGTTGGGAAATCTACTTATTGCTAAGAATATAATTTTGCGAATTTCTCATATTTCAGCAAAGCAGTAATTTATGATGAATTAAATTATGAGCGGGTAAAAATATTATGATAAGTGTAAACATAATTGAACTATGTCAAATGGATGATAGCAAATTCTTATGTGCTGTAATTGTGCCTCGATATCGAGGGAAGTGGGTATTTGCTCGAGAAAAAGGCAAAGAAACATGGGAATTGCCTGGTGGAACGCATGAAATTAGTGAAACTATAACTGAAACTGCTGAAAGAGAATTGTTTGAAGAAACAGGAGCAAAAAAGTTTAGTTTAACTCCAATAGGTATTTCCTGTATAAATGTTGATGGTCAACAATCTTATGGATTGTTATGTTATTCGGAAATAAGTGAACTTGGCGAGCTACCAAATTCAGAAATTGAAGAAGTGAAATTTTTTGAGGGGTTACCAGAAAACCTGACATATCCGTTAATTCATAATGTATTGTTTAATAAAGTGGCAGAATTTTTAGGTAACTTCAAAATAAGTTAATGAATACTTTTCTTATAGCGTTCATTAATCTTTTTTTAGATTAGTTCATCACAGTGAATTAGAACGAAGTAATTTAAATTTAAGAACAGGAGACAAAAAATGTTGGATAACAAGGGTTTTGATTTATGGGCTAATGGTTATGACAAAAGTGTAAATATTAGTGAAGGAAACAATGAGTATCCTTTTGCAGGTTATAAAGAGGTCTTAAATTATATTTACAATCAAGTAAGAGAACAAAATGGTGATAATGTTTTGGATATTGGCTTTGGAACTGGAATATTAACAGCCCAATTATATAATTCTGGGTTTTATATTACAGGCATTGATTTTTCAAGTAATATGATAGATATTGCGAAACAGAAAATGCCTAACGCAACATTAATAAAATGGGATTTTTCTATAGGATTACCTAATGAAATTAAAAATAATAGTTATGATTATATAATCAGTACATATGCAATTCATCATTTAACAGATAAAGAAAAAATTAGTTTTATAAAATTGCTTTCCAATTTACTAAATAAAAAAGGGAAAATTCTTATTGGAGATATTTCTTTTGAAACAAGGGATGAATTAGAAAAAAGCAAAGAAAAATATAAAGAATCTTGGGATAATGATGAAATTTATTTTGTAGCAGATGAAATTATGGAAAGCCTTAATGATGAATATTCTTGTATATATATTAAAATTTCGCATTGTGCTGGGGTATTAACTATAGAAGATAAGAAATTTAGCAGATAAAGGTTTTAAGTTATAATTTTTTATTATGGAATGTTCTTATAGGCTTCATTAATCAATTAAGAAAGGTGAGATTTTAGGTGAATAAAGCAGCGCAGCTAATAATACTAAGGGGCAATTCGGGGAGCGGTAAGACTAGCACAGGCAAGGCTTTGCAAAGAAAATTTGGACAAGGCACAATGCTGATTTCACAAGATGTTGTTAGGAGAGAAATGCTGTTTGTCAAAGATGGACCTGACACAAAGGCATGTCAGTTATTATTGGAGCTTGCATTATACGGAAAAAGCAATTGCGACATTGTAATTTTAGAAGGAATTTTAAATTCAGAGTGGTATAAAAATTTATTCGAAAATTTACTGGTTGAGTTCAAAGAACAAATTTTTGCATATTACTTTGATATACCTTTTGAAGAGACTCTAAATCGTCACCAGCAAAAGCCCAATTCTCATGAATTTGGAGAAAAAGAAATGAGAAAATGGTGGAATGAAAAAGATCTATTAGGTATTATTCCTGAAGTATTACTGCATAAAGAATTAAGTTTAAATGAAATAGTAGATATAATTTATAAAGATGTCAAAAAGTAAAAAATTCTAATTTGTAGAGTTTTTGTAACTGGTTTTAGATTCAGTTTTGTTGTATCCATTTTATTTGAGTATCGAGTATTTTTTAGGTACATAAGAAACGGAGAATATTTTTATGAAAATATTATTTATGATCTGTGAGGCTATAACAATACTAATAACATGCTTTGCACTTTTTAATTTAATAAAAATGTCAAAGAAGCATAAGAGCTTATCTGACGAAGAGTATTTATCGAAAGATAATAGATTAATAAGAAAGAAATATCTTGTAATGGGGATTGTGGCAATAACGATTACTTCACTAATGCAGATATTTATTGTTTTTACAAGGTAATTGTAATTGGTCTATAAATTAAAAAAGTTAATTAACGTTCTTGTTTTCAACTGTTGCAACAGCAGTATATGACTAAACTAAAGGGGTGAGCTGTTATGGGGATAGTATCTATTAATAAACTTGAAAAGGCAGATGTAAACAAACAAGTAATTGAACAGCTGGCACAGGTTTTGACTTATTCAGAACTGGAAAACTTTGAAGACTGTGCTAAGTGGTGGGAAGGCTGGTTTTCGGACAGTATACCAGGGGATAAATTTACATTCATTGCTGAAGTACAAGGTAATATTATAGGAGTAGTAAGGTTTTGGAAGACTCCATTTTGCAATAATAAATGGCTTATAGAAGGACTTGAAGTGATACCGCCTGAGAGGAAAAAAGGTGTGGGAAGATCTATAATTACTGAAGGTATACGTACTTTGCGTGATTCAGTCAGGGAAGAAATATATGTACATATTTCAGAGAAAAATATACCATCTATAAAGCTTCATGAAGGAGTTGGGTTCAAAAAAATCAAAAGTGGAGTAATTAATAGTTACGGAGATTTTAGAGGACATGTGAGTGAGTATGTCCTGAATCTATAGTTAAGAATATTGTTTTGGGGATTTAATCAACAATTTTATATTAATTTAAAATAGTAAAAAGGGGGACTATAATATGGATAATTTGAGCGGATTACTGTTTTTTAGTGTGCCGGGTATTTTAAAATCGATTTTAGAAATCTTACTCTATATTTCGCTTATAGTAGTATCATTTAAAGTTGTTCAAGCACTAAATATATATATTAATAAAAATTCAAGGTAGCATAAGAATTAAGACAGATTTTTATTATCAAATATATGTATGTATGAAAGAGTGGAAGACAAATTTGCATTTCTTTCTTATGGTGAAACACAAATTATGATTGAGGAAATTAATGGATATTGGAATGCAGGAGAACTACAATATCCTTTTGGTATATGAAATTCAAATATGAGGAGATTAAAATATGAAGATACATGAAAAAAATAAGGGAAGATTAGAGCAATTAAAAGTAGATTGTTCAAAATGCAGTGGTTTATGTTGTACAGCGTTATTTTTTTCAAAAATAGATGGTTTTCCAGAGAATAAAAAAGCAGGTAAGCCTTGTACAAAACTACAGAATAATTATCGTTGTGAGATTCATCATGAATTGGAAGAACGTAATATGAAAGGTTGCATAGGATATGATTGCTTTGGTGCAGGACAACACGTAACACAATATATTTATAAAGGTGAGACATGGCAAACATCGCAGGAGCAATCAAAAGAAATATTCGAAATCTTTGTGATTATTTTTCAACTATATCAAATACGTTACTTTTTAGAGGAAGCAAAAATAATAATTCCAGCAAAAGAATTATGGAGTGATATTGAAAACTTAATTACCGAAAATGAGGCCTTATGTAATTCAACCACGCAAAGTATCCTTGAGATTGACATTGAAAGTTATAGAAATAAAGTTAATATCATTTTAAAGAAAGTCTGTGATTCTATTATAAAGTGTTTTAATAATAGTGATAATAAGAGGTTAACAGAGTTTTTAGGCAGAGATTTTAGAAAAAGAGATATGAGTGGATTAGACTTAAGTATGAAATTATTGATTGCAGCTAATTTTGATAGCTGTATATTTGACGGAACAGTTTTTTTAGGAGCAGATACAAGAGATACGAATTTTAGTAATGCTGATTTAAGAGAGGCTGTTTTCTTAACGCAAGGACAAATTAATTCTGCTAAAGGAAATAGAAATACAAAACTACCAGAACATTTGGATTATCCAGTAACGTGGAAGTAATAGGAATCTTGTAATAGAAATTTCCGGAATGGCAATTTCTTTATTAACTTTAATGCATTAAGATGCTAAGTTAAGATGACAAAGTGAAATTGCTAAGTAAGCTTTATAATGTAAGTTATGACTATCTTATTAGTGGAAGTAATCTTGGTGGTGATATTACAAGCAGCGAAATGATAGTTGATGAAATTGACTGGAATAGTGCATGGATTAAAAATACCCGATTTTAGCCTCCTATCAAGGTGTGTTTATTGTGAAAAGTTATCGAAGTTGTATGAGTGCAAAACGAATTTAATTTTATGATGAGGATACTGTATTGGTTTTAAAAGAAATTCTTTATAAAAAATTTAAATTGGAAAAGAATAAAATAAATAAAATAGTGTATAGGAGTGTACACGAGATATAGAAAGAGAGGATAAAAATGAATAAAAAGATATCGTTAATTCACACTGCAAATCTAGCTTCTGTTGACTATGCTTACGCAGCACGAGTACCATCAGGTATGGAATTGCTATACATGGCAGGAGCGTGTCCTATTGATGCAAATGGAGAGGTGCCTTATGTTAATGATTATGCACTTCAGGCAAAACTTTGTGTTGAAAATTTAAAACAGGCATTAAAAGACTGTGGTGCCGTATTAGAAGATGTTGTATATACTAGAGTTCTTGTAGCATCTCAAAATCGGTCGGACCTGGTAACAGCATGGGAAACCATAAGGAAAGAGTTTGGTGAACATGATGTTCCGAGCACTTTATCGGGTGTTACAGTATTAGGATACACAAACCAGTTGGTGGAAATTGAAGCTGTTGCAGCAGCGGAGAATTTTATGAAATAAATTGAAATTATTTTAAAGTAAACAATAAAGCGTAATATTGTAATTAAGCGGGTATAAAATCAAGTTGGAGAAGTGACTAAAAGATTTAAATTTACAATCAGAAATAAAAAATTGTAAAAGTTGGGAAGAAATATAGAGCTGAACTTACCAATATATAGCCTCTGTATAAGAAGAATTTATACAAGGGAGGGTGATTAGTAAATGAGCGTAATTGAAACAAAACGATTAATTATTAAACAATACACTATGGAGGATATGCAAGAACTATTTAAAGTATTGTCGAGTCCTATAACAATGAAATTTTGGCCAGAGCCTTTCACTATACAGAAGACTGAAGAGTGGATTAAAATTAATATTGAAAGTTATGAGAAATTAGGTTATGGAAGATGGGCTGTTTTCTTAAAGGAAAATGGTAAATTTATCGGTGACTGTGGAATTATGATTTCAGAAATCGATGGTAAAAAAGAAAATGATTTGGGATATATAATTCATTATCCTTATTGGAAAAATGGATATGGTTATGAAGTTGCTTGTGCATGTAAAGAATATGCATTTAACATTTTAGGAATGGAACGATTATGCGCAAATATGGCATTTGATAATGAAGCGTCAAGAAATGTTGCTTTAAAAATTGGAATGAAAAAAGAAAAGGAATTTTATAATTCCAGAAATAGAAATTTGCTAACCTATTTATATTCTTCTGCAAAGGATAAGTAGTATACTTTATATAATATTCATTAATTATAATTGCGTTATTATTAAAAAAATCTATCATATTACATATCAATCATCACCAAGGGTAATTATAGAACTTATTACCTTCTTTAAATCTTCCAAAACCTCTTCTTATACTGCATATTTATTATTAAGGCAGGAAGGAGGGATACCATGGAAGATTTTTTAAAGACGGTGACAAATGTTGGCTTTCCAATTGCGGTTGAAAGTAAAATAGACAACTTGGCAACTTCAATAAACCAGCTTTCTACTATACTTTCAATTAAGCTTAGTGGTAATGATGATAGAAAATCCCCATAAAAAGGTGCTGCAGAAAAATAACCTAAACAACCATTTAGGTTATTTTTCTGCAGCTTTTTTATTCTTCTGTACTGTAAGTTCATGTCTATAATAAAGCTAAGAGAAATTCCGTAGTTAAGTTGTTTTTTGCTTTATGCCAAATCCTCATCTCCTTATAAAAAACTTTTATACATATATAATTACCCGCCTTAAAGTAAAAGTTTAATGTAAGTAGCAATAAATGCCATGAATAAAAAATTTTAATGGTTATAAGCTAAAGCTATATGAAAAAAAGGAGTGATATTTTTGGATACATGGAAAGGATTATTTACAGAAAAGGAAGCTATAGAACTTGTTAATTGCATAGCAGCATATGGAATTGATACGCATACCGACAGCAGCATTGACAGAATAAGAACGGCCATAGACAGATATTTGCCTGATCATCCTTTAAGAGATTCGATAACAAAGAAAATTGAAGGTTTAAATTCTGAGCAGGTCAACGATATTATAAACACAGCTATAGGAATAAGCGGTGAAAAAGCTAATAATAATTTTCATAATTTAATAACTACTATGTTTAATCCTCAAGAAGAATAAAAAATAGCTGGCTTGCTGCCGGCTTTTTTTTGAGTATAGTTTACCTTCAGAAGTTTAGCACTTAAAAAAATTTAGGGCGGTAAGCCCGTTAATTTATGAGATTTTGTGATTACTTGCGAACT
>Ga0063235_10064_pt1 | contig 21892 bp, 22 predicted proteins | sample YelNatPoosite2B6_FD_60082 | JGI IMG/M metagenome (GOLD analysis project Ga0063235, IMG submission 60082) | Hot spring thermophilic microbial communities from Obsidian Pool, Yellowstone National Park, USA - site 2 B6 (version 2) (version 2) | ecosystem: Environmental > Aquatic > Thermal springs >...
GTCTCTCAAAATTAAACAGAGATTAAGGAACCAACAATTACCTAATGTTCTAATTGAACATTTAGGAATTTCTCCATAGAAAGGAGGTGATCCAGCCGCAGGTTCTCCTACGGCTACCTTGTTACGACTTCACCCCAATCGCTACCCCCACCTTCGGCCGCTGCCTCCAAAAGGTTAGCTCACGGACTTCGGGTGTTGGCAACTCTCATGGTGTGACGGGCGGTGTGTACAAGGCCCGGGAACGTATTCACCGCAACATTCTGATTTGCGATTACTAGCAACTCCGGCTTCATGTAGGCGAGTTGCAGCCTACAATCCGAACTGGGATCGGTTTTAAAGTTTTGCTCCACCTCACGGTTTTGCGTCTTTTTGTACCGACCATTGTAGCACGTGTGTAGCCCTAGACATAAGGGGCATGATGATTTGACGTCATCCCCACCTTCCTCCGCGTTAACCGCGGCAGTCTCGCTAGAGTGCTCAACTTAATGGTAGCAACTAACGACAAGGGTTGCGCTCGTTGCGGGACTTAACCCAACATCTCACGACACGAGCTGACGACAACCATGCACCACCTGTCTTCCTGCCCCGAAGGGCTTCCCGCATTACCGGTAATTCAGGAGATGTCAAGTCTAGGTAAGGTTCTTCGCGTTGCTTCGAATTAAACCACATGCTCCGCTGCTTGTGCGGGCCCCCGTCAATTCCTTTGAGTTTTAATCTTGCGACCGTACTCCCCAGGCGGAATACTTATTGTGTTAACTGCGGCACGGAAGTCATGATAACCCCCACACCTAGTATTCATCGTTTACGGCGTGGACTACCAGGGTATCTAATCCTGTTTGCTCCCCACGCTTTCATGCCTCAGCGTCAGTTACGGTCCAGAAAGTCGCCTTCGCCACTGGTGTTCTTCCTAATCTCTACGCATTTCACCGCTACACTAGGAATTCCACTTTCCTCTCCCGCACTCTAGATACCCAGTTTCAAATGCAGTTCCCAAGTTAAGCCCGGGATTTTCACATCTGACTTAAGTATCCGCCTACGCATCCTTTACGCCCAGTAAATCCGGACAACGCTTGCCACCTACGTATTACCGCGGCTGCTGGCACGTAGTTAGCCGTGGCTTCCTCCTCTGGTACCGTCATTATCGTCCCAGAAGACAGAGCTTTACAACCCGAAGGCCTTCATCACTCACGCGGCGTTGCTGCATCAGGCTTTCGCCCATTGTGCAATATTCCCCACTGCTGCCTCCCGTAGGAGTCTGGACCGTGTCTCAGTTCCAATGTGGCCGTTCACCCTCTCAGGCCGGCTACGCATCGTCGCCTTGGTGAGCCGTTACCTCACCAACTAGCTAATGCGCCGCGGGTCCATCTTAGTGCGGATTACTCCTTTAATTACAATATCATGCGATATCGCAATGTTATGCGGTATTAATCTCCCTTTCGGGAGGCTATCCCCCTCACTAAGGCAGGTTACCCACGTGTTACTCACCCGTCCGCCGCTAGAGACCGAAGTCTCCCGCTCGACTTGCATGTGTTAGGCACGCCGCCAGCGTTCGTCCTGAGCCAGGATCAAACTCTCAATTTAAAAGTTTGAAAACTTAAGCTCATCGCTTACTTATTTTATCGAAGTTGACTAAACAACTTCAAAAGAATTGCTGGTCATTTACCTTAATTTCTCTGTTTAATTTTCAAAGACCAAGTTGTTTGCCGTCATCTGACAGCTTTTATATCTTATCATTTAAATTTTTATCTGTCAACATCTTTTTTAGAAGTAATTTTTACTTACTATTAGATATTAAAGACTTTTTAAATGATTTGTTGTCGCCTTGTGTCAGCGACAAGGAATATAATACCACATATCAAAGCTCGCATAGATATATAATAACCACTTACATCAAAATAATTCATTATATCTATATATTCCTCTATTTAACTATAACTTTCATATATTGACACACCAGGTAGAGTATTTGTACACCTTAATAATATAGTAAACTAAACGCTTATGAAAAATGCTTCAGCAAATAAATTAAATTATAATTACACGCAAAATATTTGCTGAATTAATAAAGACTAATACTGGTGTAGAAAAACTACATAGGCTGGAGGTAAAAATCGAGAGCAGGTGTAGAAAACATTATTCTCAACACTAGCCTATCTAGAGTCTTTACCTCACAGCACGGGGCCATTTTAGTTCTCGCTCTAATTATAACTAGCAGGTATATTTCAAAAATACTTTAACCATATCATCTTTACATTTAAATCCTGAATTTTCTAAAGATCTTTGCAGTGCAAACAATGTGTAGCTCACTTTATCGATTCTTGCATTTTCTCCCATATGGCCTATTCTTATAACTTTTCCTTCAAGATAACCAAAAGATCCTGCGATAAAAACTCCATAATCATTTAACATACAGTCTCTTAACTTTTTATCATCTACTCCATCAGGAATCTGAATTACAGTTACAGTATTTGCATACCCATCCTTTATGTATAAGTTTAATCCATCTTCTATAATTGCTTTTCTGGTTGCTGAACTGATCTTTTTATGTCTATTAATCATATTTTCCTGGCCTTCCTCTAGAATATTATCTATAGCTGCTCTTAGGCCAAGAATATCACTTATAGGCTGGGTATAAGGGAACCATTTATCCTTATAATAACTTTTCCAAACTAATAAGTTACAATAAAATCCTGCAATAGGTTCTTTCCTGTTTTCCATAACCTTAAAAGCATCATCACTAATACTTAGAAAAGTTAGTCCTGGAGGTGCAGAAACTGCCTTTTGCGAACCACCTAAGGCAATATCTATCTGCCAATCATCTACTCTAAATTCTTCTCCTCCCATAGCAGCCACGCTATCTACTACAGTAATAATTCCTTTTTCCTTTAATAATGGACAGACTTTATCAACTTCGTTTAATACACCTGAAGGAGTATCACAATGAACTATAGTAGCATACTTAAAATCACTATCTTTGTCTAAAAACTCCTTAAGAGCACTTAAGTCAATTTTTCTTTGTCGGTCTCCTTTAAAAAATACAGCCTCTCCCCCATACATTTTAACAAAATCAGCAAAACCTTCACCAAATATCCCATTATCTATAACTAATACTCTATCCCCTTTTTCAGTTAAAGAGGCACATGCTGCTTCAAGCCCTAGTATTCCTTCTCCACTAAGTATCCTAACTTCATTTTTTGTATTTAAAAATTGTCCTATTCTTTCGCAGGTTTCTTTATAGAAGTCAAAAAACTGTACATCCAAGTCTGGATTTGTTGTTTCCAAGGCTCTAGCTAGCCGTACATTTTCTCTTACTTGTGTTGGTCCTGGTGTCATTATGTATGGAACTTTCATAATATCCTTCCTTTCCTTATAGATCATATATAAAAATTATACTATTATATTATACAAAATTAAAATGTATCCATACATTATAAAAAACCAATCTAAGATTTACTCTTAAAGATTGGTTTTTACAGATTTTCTATTTATCTAATTCCATAAGTCTTGGAAATAATATATTATTTTCTAAATGTATATGCTCAAAAGTCTCTGCTTCTAATTCCTGAAGTTTAGCATAGGTTAATCTATAAGTATTACACCAATCATCAGGAACCTTATAATCATTAGTTACTCCTCTTAGTTCCTTAAGGATATTACCTACTCTTGTATGCTCATCTGATAGTTCTTGGTTTAGTTTTATAGCTTTGTGCAAAGCCTCTTCTGTTTTATTCTTTTCATATTCCTTTATAGCAGGATATTGAACTGTCTCTTCCTTTATTGTATGTGATTCAAAATCCATTTTCATAGTATGGAATAACTTATGAACCATGGAGAGTTCCGGATGATGTTCTCCGTGTACTCTTAGTATTTTGCTAGTAAGCTCACTTATTCTAGGAAGCTCAGCGTTAAGATAAGCATGATGAACATTAATGATATGATCAACCAATTCACCTAAAGGAGCTTTCGTCCAATCTCTATCTTCTGTTTCTATATTTTTAAACTTTTCATATAAGTTATTAATTTTATCTAATATTTCAGGCTCGTTAAGTCCCTGCTCCTTAATAGCAGTAAGTAATGGTCTGTCACCGGCGCAGCAAAAATCTATCTTATATTCTTTAAAAATATCTGCCGCCTTTGGAAATTTTGTTACTATCTCACCTAATTTTTGCGAACTATGAAATGTACCCATATATAATTCCTCCTATTTCGTTTTTAATTATCCTTATTATATCCTTAACTTGTATTTGTATATGTGATCTCAATCAATTTTTAAATTGATTTGAGTCATAGTTTATTAATGCAAAAGGTTTTATAATTAAGCCATCGATTGAAAATACAAAACAAAGAGGAGAGATTAATTATGATGAACAATATAGAAATTACTAAAAATACTTATTGTGTAGGTAAAATTGATGACACAAAGGTTCCTTTCCATAGATTAATATTAGAAAAAGGAACAACTTATAATTCCTACTTATTAAATACAGAAAAACCAACCTTAATAGATACAGTTGATATTTCCTATGGAATGGAGTTCGTTAAACATCTTCAGGAAATAATGGACTTAGAAAAACTCCAATATGTAGTTATTAACCATGTTGAACCAGACCATGCTGGAGCACTGGGCGCTTTAATGAATAAAGCAAAAAATGCTACAATAGTTACTACTGAATTAGGTAAGAAATTTTTGATAGGTATGTTCAAGCTTCAAAATAGGAACTTCCATGTTATTAAAGATGGAGAAACTCTAGATATAGGAGGAAAGACCCTTCAGTTCTTTGAAACTCCATTTTTACACACAGAAGAAACAATGATCACCTACAGTGTAGAAGATAAACTACTTTTCCCTTGTGATATTTTTAGTACACATATTGCTAACTATGAATTATTTAATGATTTAGCAAAAGAAGATATAACCGAGGACTTCAAAGTTTATTATAAACTAATAATGCATCCTCATAGACCATATGTAAGAGATATGATTAATAAAATTAAAAACTTAGACATTAATATAATTTGTCCTTCACACGGATATGTACTCAGAGAAAATGCTAAGAAATACATCGATATATATGATGAAATGAGCAAGGTAGAATTGTCTACAGATAAAAAGGTATTAGTATTATTCAGCTCAATGACTGGAAACACTTCTAAAATAGCTCAAGGCTTAAAAGAAGGCTTAGTTGAAATGGGAATCGAAACTAATGTTGTAAATATCAAAAATGCAGATTTAAATTCTATATTAGAAATGGCAAAAGAAGCTTCAGCAATAATGATTGGAAGCTCAACAAAATATGGAGATATGATAGGAAGTATTGAAGATATAGTTAAAGAAATAGTTAAACTTGATCTATCAGGTAAATTCGGTGCAGCTTTTGGTTCCTACGGCTGGAGTGGTGAGGCAGTTGAAATAATCAATGACTATCTAAAGAACAGCGGATTAACTTTACTTGATACTTCTTACATGATTAAAGCTACAGGTGATGACCATATTAAACTTCCACTAAGAGTTAACTTCACCCCAGAAGAACAGACTAAGGAAATATGTATTGAAACAGGAGTTGCAATTGGGGAAATACTTATTAAAAATTAATAATTAATAATTAAGAATTAATAATTAAAGGTGGCTTTGCTTGCAAAGCCAAATTATATAATGTGCTTGGCACATAAAATTAAAAATCCCCTATATGGGGATTTTTTTCATTAATTTTTCATTCTTAATTTTTCATTCTTAATTTTTCATTCTTAATTCTTCATTATTAATTAACCTACGCCATTTCCTCCAGAGCTTCCATATCCTTAATTAGAACTTTCTTATTACCAATAAGCTCAATTACTCCATCGTCTTCCATAGAAGTAAGCTTTCTGCTCATAGTCTCTCTCGTAACCCCTATATAATTTGCCATTTCCTCACGGCTTAGAGGAAGTTCTATAACTACTCCTTCTTTTTGCTTAACTCCAAAGTCCTTAGCAAAGTTTTTTAAAAGTCCTGCTATTCTCGTCTCTATATCCTTAGTGCTTAGTGTTTGAACCAGGTTTTCTAATGAAACAAGTCTATCATGAAGACTTTCAAGAATCCTAAGACTAATATCTGGTGCTTCTTTCACTATTTTATCAAAATCATCCTTAGTAAGAAGACAAACATGAACATCTTCTAATGCCTCTGCATTAAAATCAAACTTACCTTTTTTCAAGAGACTTAAAAAACCTATGAAATCTCCCTCAGAGAGAACATGAAGAATTTGTTCTTTACCTTCCTTTGTATACTTAAATATCTTAACCTTGCCACTGTTGATTATATAAAACTTATCAGATACATCTCCTTCAAAGAATATTATCTGACCTTTCTTATATTTTCTTCTTAAAATTTTGCTCATAACCTCACTGAGCTGTTCACTATCAAGTTCTCTAAAAATTGGCGCCTTACTTGCACAGTATCTTCCTGTGCAATGCTCACAAGAACAAAGTTCAGTATCTTTCATCTTATCCTCCATTACTATTATGAAGCCATATTTAAATATTTTTTACACATTTCAATATCATTTTGCTCTAAATATAAAAGTGCAAGCCTATTATACACTTTATTTAATTCCTCTTTGTAACTCTTATTATTTTTAAGCATATCTAAAAGCTTAGTATAAACTATTTTTAGATTTTGAAAATCCTCCATAAAAGTGTATGTGTCAATAAGAATATAATAGCTATTTATTACAGCATCAATATCATTATGCTCTTGCGCTAGTTTTAAACCAGACTTAGCAAGATATAGTGCTTCATTATATTGATATTTTTTCTTATAAATTTCTGCTTTTTTCAAATAAATATCTATTAAAAGCTTCTTATCTTTTTTATGAGCTATTTCTTCTGCTTTATTAAAATACTCCAAACTATTATTAAAATCGTCTATTTCTTTATTTACTATTGCATAATTATAAACTATATAAAGTAAAACCTCTTCTTTGTCACTGCATAGATCTAATAAATCTATATATAAAGAGCCTGCTTTCTCAATATTGCCTTTGCAAGCATAACAATTTGCTTTTAAAACATTTATATAAATGTAATTATTAAAATCAGTTTCTTTATTAAAAATATTTAAATATGTATCTATATATTTTAAAGCCTTGTCAATTTCACCCAAACTTTTATAGGCTTCAGCCATATTATATATACAACATTTCTGCATATCCTTATCTTCATATAACATAGAGTAATAGTTAGCTCTATCAAAAAATGAAATCGCTTCTAGAAATTCTTTATTATTTTTCTTGCATTCACCTAATCTATTATACAAATATCCTAAACAGCATTTTTCATCGGTATCTTTAAATAAATCAAGTGAAATCATATAATTAATAAAGGAATTAGTATAGCTTCTTAAATTAAATTCATAATCCCCAAGAACCTTATAAGCTTGTGCTTCTGTTTTAATTAAACTGTACCTTGTTGCTATACTAATAATAACTTCTATTTCGTCTTGAGTAGGCATATTATTCAACTTATCAAAACAATAAATTTCAGCATCCTGCTTTGGACTTCTTAAAAGATAATCTTCATCGATTTTTAAAGCTATATTTAAACTCTTTGCCTTATTATTAAGCTTACCTGCAATTATTTTAGCTGTTTCCCTGCTTAGTCCCCTTTTCCCAGTTTCAATCATACTAATAAATGCTCTGGTTATATTTTCGTCTTCAAGCTCCTGTTGCCTCATATTAAACTTTTTTCTCAGGCTTCTTATTTTTTCCCCCGTAGTTAGAAATATCATTACAAATTCCCCCAAATTTATATATTTTAAACTCAATATTAGCCAAAGCTTTAATTTTTGTGGTATATTTATATATATAATTTTCATATATAAATGCAGTAATTTCAAGACCTAAAGTATAATTTATTTAATCTTTGCTAATAAATGTTTATATAAGCCTTCAACATTTATAATTATAGCTTTTTTTAGATAAGAAAGGGGGGTATTTAGTGATTTTTAGAGTAACAAGTTTACCTATGTGGCTTTTCATAATAAATGCTGTATTATCAGTTGTTATAATAATAGTAGAAAGAAAACGTCCTGAAAAAACAATAGCCTGGCTTCTTGTGTTTGTATTGCTGCCTCCAATTGGTCTTATACTCTATGTTTTCTTAGGACGAAATTGGAAAAAGCATAAACTTACAGAGGATATTTCTCCTTATGTTAGAGACTTAATAAACAGGGTTATAAATAAAATAGAAAATCCTGAGTATATTCCACTTATTGAACTTTTAGCAAAAAACAGCTACTCTCCTCTATTTGTAGACAATGATATAACTCTATTTAAAGACGGAACTGAAAAATTCAAATGCTTAAAGGATGAGCTAAATAAAGCAAAGCATCATATACATCTTGAATATTACATAGTAAAGAGTGATGAGATAGGTACTGAAATAAAAAACCTATTAATAAAAAAGGCTTCTCAAGGGGTAAAAGTAAAGTTTATCATAGATAGAGTTGGATCTATTAAAATGAAAAGAAGCGCAATAAAGGAACTTAGAGATGCTGGTGTTGAAGTTATACAGTATTCCTACTTCCTGGCTCCACTTCTAAGAGCAATAAATACTCAAATAAACTATAGAAACCACAGAAAAGTAGTAGTAATTGATGGAAGGGTTGGCTTTGTAGGTGGTATAAATATTGGTGATGAATATTTAGGAAAAGGCAAACTTGGATATTGGAGAGATACTCATATAATGGTAAAGGGTGACTTCGTACTTGGTCTTCAAGCCTCCTTTCTAGATGATTATTTTACTATTAAGCGTACAGATGGAGAGTACTTTATAAATAAAAATGAGGCAAAATATTACTTTCCAGAACCTTTGAAATCAAATAAACAAATGATGCAGCTTGTTAGAAGCGGACCTGACTCCGAATTTCCTGCAATCATGCAGGGAATATTAAAAATGGTTACTATGGCAAAGAAAAATATCTATATAACTACTCCTTATTTTGTTCCTACTGAGAGTATAATGGAAGCTCTTAAGATAGCTGCATTAGGAGGAATAGATGTAAAAATAATTTTCCCAGGAAAGTACGACCACATATTAGTTTACTACGCGTCACGGACTTACTTAGCAGAGCTTATTAAATGTGGTGCGAAAATTTATTTTTACAGTAATGATTCCTTTATACATTCCAAGGTTATGACTATTGATGGAAAAATAGCTACTGTAGGTACCGCTAACATGGATATAAGAAGCTATGAACTAAACTACGAAATAAATGCAGTTATATATGATAATAACAAGACAAGTGAATTAGACAAACAATTTCTTGAGGACTTAAAAAGAAGCAAAGAAATTTTTGTAGAAGACTTTGAGGCTGCTCCAAGGCTAAATAAAGTATTAGAAGCTACCGCCAGAGTTTTTTCTTCACTGTTATAAAAGGAGAGGCAATATGCCTCTCCTTATCTTTGATCTCCTAAGAAAAACAATGCCACTGTTCCTGGTCCTGAATGGGAACCAACAGCAGGTCCAATAGGATTTATTATAATATCTTTCACCTTATGCTTTTCTAAAATAAGCTTTTCTAAAAGCTTTGCATCCTCATAGCAATCTCCATGGCTTATAAAGATAACTTGTTCTTCTGGATTTACAATTCGCTTATTAAGCTCTTCTGCTAAGGCTTTTATGGATTTTTTCCTGCCTTTAACTTTAAAAACAGGAATTAGTCTGCCTTCATTATCCACATGAAGTATTGGCTTAATATCTAAAAGTGTTCCTATAACCGCAGCTGTACTTGATACTCTGCCACCTCTTTTTAGATGATTTAAGTCATCAACAGTAAACCAGTGATTAATTTTCAGCTTATTACTCTCAATCCAATTAACAATTTCATCTTTTGTCTTACCTGATTTAAGCATTTCTATAGCATAATAATCTAATAGTCCTTCACCTAAGGAAGCACACTTACTATCTATTACTGTTATATCAGCATCTTCATACTCTTCCAGTAACATGTTTTTAGCTATACAGGCACTATTGTAAGAGCCGCTTAAAGCTGATGAAAAAACTATGCATATAACAGACTTTCCTGCGCTTACATGCTTTTTAAACTCTTCAGCATAAGAAAACGCATTAATTTGAGCAGTGGCAGGCATCTCACCTTTTCTTACTCCATCATAAAATTCTTTATATGAAAGACTTTCTCCAAAATCATCTTTATACTCTTTTCCCATAAAGCTTACTGTCATCCCAAGCGCAGGAACATTATTCTTCTCAATATATTCCTTTGGAAGATCACTGGTTGAATCTATAACAATAACTGTTTCCATTTTATTTCTCCCCTCATAATTTAATAAAAAAACATATAATTCCATATATATAATAAATATAGTATAATATTACCACTTGCTTGTAATTCTATCAATAAATTTATTGTCAGGCTGCTATTTAACTGACAAAGTCTTCTAGCCTTATATCTATTACAGGATATCTTTTATAGTCGGAATCATCAAAATGCCACCACTCTTCATCTAAAGCAATAAATCCGTTTGCCTCCATTACCTCTGTAAGAAGCTTAATATTTTCACTTACTTCCTTACTTGCATTAGGATTATATCTATATGCATTTATTGAGAAATCATCAAACTGAGATGGCATGTCTAACTCATTACCTCTATTATCAACTAATGTAATATCCACAGCTGTACCTCTATTATGTCTTGACCCACCATTTTTAGGATTAGCTATAAATCTATTATCCTTTACTATATCCCAAAATATTTGCTGAACATACATAGGCCTGTAGGCATCCCATATCTTTATTATATATCCTCTCTTTTTAAATTCTTTATTTGCACTTATTAGTTTTTGCGCTGTTTCTTTTCTAAGCGCGCATACACCTAGCGGGTAAATTTTTCTGCCTGTAAAGTTATTTTCCGAAGCATATCTTAAATCTATTATAATGTTTTCATCTAAATCTTTAATCTTAACAAGTCCTTCAACCTCTTTAATTCCCATATCCATTCTCCCATTCCTTATAGCTCTTAGTAAAAGCATATCTTAATTTTAATATAATAGTCCTTATAAATAAAATTAATTTATGGTAAACTAAGCAGGATAACTTAAATGTATAGGGTGATAATAATGAGAACTATAGAAGATATTAAAAACAGAATTAAAACTATAGCAGAAAACTATAGTGAAGAGCCCACTGGAGGGTATATAACTGGTGATGGTCCAATACCTGCAGATATATTATTTGTTGGCGAAGCTCCGGGAAAAACAGAAGTAGAAGAAGGTAAACCCTTTATAGGAATGGCTGGGAAGACCTTTGAAAAATATCTAAATTCTATTGGTTTAACTAGAGACAAAATCAGAATAACAAATACTTGTTATGTAAGGCCCATAACTATTAAAGAAGGTAAGAATGGAAGAAATTCTGTAAGCAACAGACCTCCAAAGCCTAAAGAAATTGCAATGTTTAAAGAGGTTTTAGATGATGAAATAGCTTTGGTTAATCCAAAAGTTATTGTCACTTTGGGAAATGTACCATTAAAAAGACTTACTGAATTTAAAAGCATAGGAGAATGTCACGGCAAGCTTTATTATAATGAAGAGCTTAAAAAACATATCTTTCCTATGTATCATCCTTCTTCTTTAACTTACAATAGAAATGAAGATTTTCTAAAGACCTACGAAAAGGATTGGTTAAAACTAAAAGAAGCACTAGAAACAATTTAGTTTCTAGTGCCTTTTTTAGACTAGCATTTAGATGTGCATTTCAAATAATTCAAATACTCCACCATCATCTAACAACTTTTACTTCCTTAGTGTATAAATCTACAATCCTTGTACTTGTATCAGATTTTGAAATAAATATTGGATCTCCACTACTATCAATGCAATATGCTATTGATATTGATATTCCGCAGTTTCTATAGGAGCCATCAGCATGACTTGTACCAAATATTATCGTATTATAGGTTTTAGCAATACTCTTAGCTTCATTTATCCACTCTTCGAATTGTTCATCACTAAACATTCCAACTCCAATTGGATGCGCTATAAAGTCAATATGTTTATTTACCATTTTAAGATCTCTTAAGCCTTTTAAAACTTCCATGCAAAGTATGTACCCAATTGTATTACCCTGGTACTCAGTTGTAAGAGGTTCACATAATTCTGTAGTTTCGTCAGAAACTGTCTTAGCTCTTTCTAATATAATTTGACCTACCTTATTAATTATTACCGCTCTATCCTTATTATCTTTCCTATACGAAGTTATAATTACTACATTATAATTCTTAGCTAAATCACAGGCCTCCTTTAAAGCGTCCTCATTTGACAAATAGCCTTCTGGAAACAATATTATATCTACTTCACTATTTGCTTTTATTCCATTTCTAAGCTGTTCAATTCCTTTTTCATGTATTGGTTGTCCTATTAGAACTTTCACTTTTACTCTCCTATCTTATAACCTTTTTCCTTTATAGAACTTAAAGTCTCAAAAATATTTTCTTCAAAATACAGCTGTTCTCTGTAATCTGAATAAAATATGTTTTTAGCTTCAATACATTGATCCATATTAAAACAAAGCTTGTACTCTTTAAGAAAATTATTCAAAAACTCTTCGATTTGGTATTCTACAAATATTTCTGTTCTGTCTTCTATACCTTTCATCCATTTTTGAAAAAATCCATACCTCACATCATCAAAGTTAATATCTTCATTAAACTTTCTTAGATACTCTGTTAAATATCTTATTCCATTTATATCTTTTACTTCATCTAAATCTTTATGATGAAAATGTAGTAAAGTATTTCCCATATCAAAATAAACTGCCTTAATTCCTTTCATGATCTTACCACAATATCTCCTTTAATTTTCTCCTACAATAAAATTAACTCATATGATTTTTCAGTATCGTTTCTACCTACTTCAATAAATCCCATTGAAGTAAATAAAGCCTGTGAGCGACTATTATATAAATAAATTGCTGGTATACAAATCTTGCTTAATCCAATTACTTTTGCCCTTTCAATGAGTTTACTTATAACTTTCTTCCCAATTCCTCTGCCCCAGTATTTTTCTTCACCAATTGCAATTGGCATATTATTCTCTGATAGCGTCACATCACCAATGGGCTTCCAAACTTCATCATCAAGTATCTCAATGAAATACAATTCTCCAATGGTACCTAGATATCCATACATTCTATTGATTGTATCCATATCATAAACCTTGTCCCTAATACCTTCTGAAAAATATAACACTTTAGGATTCTGATACCATGGGAGTGCCCTTTCCCATTGGCTTTTATCAGGACTTCTCAATCTTATATTTTCATCTATATTAATTATCAATGGCTGAATAACTCCTTGAAACCCCATTTTATTTTCCTCTCTTATTACATAATTGATTAAATTACTTAAACATCTGAATGTACCATGTTTTATAATTATGCTTTCTATAAAAATTAATAATACTATCCATATCCTTTGTTGAGGAATAAATCAAAGATCTTTCAATTCCATTTTGCTTTGAAACTTCTAATATTTTGTCAAGAAGTAAGCTGCCAATACCATTTCCTCTATAGTCTGATAATGTATAAATATCATCTATTTCGATATAAAATTCCCCATCCTCCATTACAGCCATATTCTTAGCTTTATGTATTGTTCCGTATACAAAGCCTATAACTTTACTATTCACCTCAGCAACAAGAAAATATCTGCCTAATTTACTGTCCAAATAGCTTCTATCTGCAGGAGTAAATCCATATGTTATATCATCCTTAAACCATTGCTTATGTAATAGCAAAATATCATATAAGTCTTCATATCTGCATTCCCTAATAGCTATATTATCCACTTTAATCCCCCTATATCCTTTACATCCTTATCCCACATACATTTTGTCTGAATTTATTATACACCAAATTATGTATATACTGATAGTTATTGCATATAACAAACTTTATATGGTTTTAAAAGTAATATAGGAAGCAAAACTCTATTTGGTCTAAAATAAAGTCTTGCTTCCTATCTTTTCTTTTCCTCTTACTAAAATCTTGCTAATCCCATGCAAAATCTTACTCTTGGCCTTTTGTCCCTCGCTTCTTTTCTCACTTAAGTCTGACAGAAGCAGATTTTTATTTCAATTTAGGAGGTCTTTTCTTGAAGGTGACATTTAAATATAATATAATCAATGCCAATAAGCCTCCTGATGTATCTATGCATACATCTCTAAAGCTTGGTCCTCTTCCGGGAACAAAACTTTGATGGAACTCGTCTGAAGATGCATATAAAAATACTCCTATTATTGAAAACAATAAAGCTTTTTTAAAATTGAAGTTTTCTTTAATAGCATTGTATAAAAGCATATAGAGTATGAAGTATTCAGTAAAATGAGCACACTTCCTTACTATAAAATCTGCTAAAGTACCAAAAATTCCATTTAAATTTAATCCCAGCAAATTAAATATATATATAACAAATTTGCTTTTTTCATCAGAGGAATCTCCATTCATACTGGAGAACACAAAGATTACTATCATCCATACAACTACCAAAAGCCATTTTATATTCTTTCTTTTCATGCTGCAAACCTTTCTACATATAAATTATGAATCAAAACTTGTTTTATACGATAAGTTTACAACACAGCCTTTAAAAGTTCAATAGCACCTTCTATATCTGAAACATTTACCATTTCCGATATTGAGTGATTGTATCTGCAAGGAATAGCTATCATTCCTGTCTTAATTCCTGTCTTTTCTTTGTGAATTGTTCCTCCTTCTGATACTCTGCTGGTTGAAGTATATTGAATCTTTATTTCTTTTTCTTTTGCTGCATTTTCAAGCATTTCCTTAATTTCATGATGCATTATCAAGCTTCTGTCCATAACTGTTAATACAGGCCCATTCCCAAGCTTAATATTATTTTTTCCTCCTATAGCATCTCCTGCTTCTTCTAAATCAACAACAATACATTTATCCGGCTCTATTGAAAATGCCGCTGCCCTTGCCCCTCTTCCGCCAAGCTCTGCCTGAGAAGAAAATACAAAATAAAGTTCTTTATTAGTTTCTTTAATCTCTTTAATAAGTCTCAATAAAATATAACAGCCAACTCTATTGTTAAGCCCTGGACCAATTATATTTTTCTGAGCTTCAAAGGCATCACCAAGGAAAGATGCAACATCTCCCTCTCTGACAATTTTCAAGGCTTCGTCTCTGCTTGAAGCTCCGATATCTATAAATAAGTCACCTATTTCAGGATTACTTTTAGCTGCAGCTACCTTTCCTATAGCTCCTCCCTCAAATTTAACAAGGTTATGTACTATATCATAAGTGTTAAAATCACCAATACTTCCTACTCTTATAAAACCATTATCCTCTATATAGGTTGCAATAAGTCCTATTTCATCCATGTGAGCACAAAACATAAGCTTTTCTGGGGCCTCTCCTATTTTTACAATAAGGTTCCCCATTTTATCTTCATTGATTTGACATTTTACATCCTTTAATTCATCTATTATAACCTTTCTAACTTCATCTTCATGACCGCCTACTCCAAAGCATGAGAGCAGTTTATTAAGCATTGCATCCATAATATTACCTCCTATTTTATAGTTTTCAAATATTCTACTAATAGCTTAACAGTGTTTTCAAAATCCGACTTGCTTGCTACAGATACAGAAGAATGTATATATCTGCAGGGCACAGATATAGTGGCTACTTTAGCCCCTTCTCCAGAGGCATGGATTGCAAAAGCATCATTTCCTCCTGCTATAGCCCTTCTTCGCTGATAAGGTATTCCCTTCTCATCGCCTAGTTTCATAATTTCCCCGGCAATATCATGATTAAAAATGCTGGTTCTATCCATAATAGATATTGCAGGACCTTTTCCAACCTCTGTAGCTCTTAAATGTTTTGGAACACTTGGCATATCAGCACAAATTGTTCCTTCAAGAACTATTCCTATATCGGCTTTAACATTAAAAGCTGAAACAAAAGCTCCTCTTTCTCCTACTTCCTCCTGAACATTAAAAGTTCCATAAAGGTCACAATCATAGTTTTCTTTTAGCGCTTCGATGAGCACAGCACATCCCATTCTATCATCAAAAGCCTTTCCTTTATAAAGTCCTTCTCCAAACTCACTAAATTCCGTGTCAAATACAGCATACTCACCAAGGCTTACTAACTTCTTAACTTCTTCCTTTGATGATGCTCCTATATCTATACAGCAGTCATTATATGATACGCTTCTTTTTCTTTCCTCAGAAGATTGAAGATGAATAGCCTTAAAGCCTATAACTCCAGGTATTTTGTTATCACCGATAAGTACAACTTTTGCAGGAAGTATATTTGCAGCTATTCCACCTAAAGAGTAAAACTTCAAAGTACCATCCTCATTATATCCTGTTATAATGAACCCAACTTCATCCATATGGGCATCAACAACTACCCTTTTCCCGCTTCCTTTTTTGTGAACTATAATATTGCCCATGTTGTCCACTTTTAGTTCGTCAACATATGGTCTTACAGTTTCTTTTATTATTTCTCTTACATCACCTTCAAAACCTGACGGCCCTGTGGCATTACAAAGTCTTTCTAAAAGCATAATAATTCACCTACTTCCTCATCCTTAAGCTTTTCTATAAACTTTGCCATTACTCTTCCGGTATTTTTTATATCTTCCATACTGACCATCTCAACTGAGGTATGCATGTACTTTATTGGTATAGATATTAACAAAGTTGGGATTCCCTCACGCGATACTTGAATATTCCATGCATCAGTTCCTGTACTTCCCGGCTCAACCTCAACTTGATAGGGTATGTTATATTCATTTGCTATATCCGTAAGCCTTTTTCTGAACTTTGGATGTATATTAGGCCCTATACAAATAACCGGTCCTCCGCCTAGCTTATTTTCTCTGTCATCTGCACCAAGAGGCCCGCTGTCAAAGGTTACATCAATAGCTATAGCCATCGTAGGCTTTATTTCATAGCTTCCTACCTTAGCTCCTCTAGCACCAACCTCTTCCTGACAAGACGCAACAAAATAAACATCCAAGTCATGATTTATATCCTGAAGTTCCTTTGCGCAAGCATACATAGCTGCTATACCTGCTCTATCATCTATAGATTTACAGGTTACATTATTATTTAAAAGCTCATAAAAGTTTCTTTTTAAGGTAACATAGTCACCGATATTTACTAATGACTGAAGCTTCTCTTTTGAGAATCCTGTATCAATCATTAAGTCATCAATTTCAATAGCTTTCTTTCTGTCCTCTTCATTCATAAGATGAGGCGGCTTAATCCCTATAATTCCTAAAACTCTTTCTTTTCCATGAACATATACTTCCTGTGAAACCAATGTCTTAGGATCTATTCCATTTCCCTTAAATTTTAAAAATCCGTTCTCACTGATTTCAGTAATCATCAAAAACACTTCATCTGCGTGAGCCATAAGCATTATACTGTTTTTACCTTTGCCTTTTTTATGTATATATGTATTGTTTAATTTACCTAAACTCACTTGTCCAAAAGGCTCGAAGGCATCTTTAATAGTCTCATAAATCCAATGTTCTCTTCCGCTTGGTGCATGAGAAGTACAAAGTTTTTTTAAAAATTCTATATCCTTCATATTATCCTCCTTTAACGCATTTAACTGCTTCCAATACTTATATTCTACATTTGAATTTTCTTTCCTTTATTATCAATACCAAAATTCAAATATTAAGAATATTTTATTAAATAATATTGATTTTGTTAATTTATCATGATAAAATATATGCATATTAGAAAAATCCTTTGAAGAGGAAGAGTAGCTGTATATTCTAGTTTCAGAGAGCTGAGGGTGGTGCGATCTCAGTACGAAGTTATATGGTGAATGGACCTTATAGGAGTAAGCCGAAACTTTAAGTATAAGCTTGAAGGAGTAGTACTTAACGGAAGCCCACCGTTAAAAGGGATAAGACATGTTAGTGTCTTAATTGAGATATGCATTTTGCATAATTTAGGTGGCAACGCGGATAACCTTCGCCCTATTATTTGGGGTGAAGGTTTTTTATTTTGCAAACTATCCAGTGTTTCCGAGTGAAAGGAGGTATTAATTATGTTATGAACTTATGATTCATCTGACTGGAAAAACAAGATTATTAAAAACTTCTATTTTAAAGGAGATGTAAATTATGAATTTAAGAAAAACTATTTTAAGTTCACTGCTTCTAGCTATTGGATTAGTTCTTCACCAATTAGTACCTCCATTTCTTTTTGGTATGAAGCCTGACTTTTTGCTTAGTATGATGTTTATAGCTATTATACTAGCCGACGATTACAGACTAACTATAATTATAGGCCTTGCAGCAGGGATACTGACTGCCGCTACAACTACTTTTCCAGGAGGTCAAATACCTAACATTATTGATAAATTTATAACCTGTAATATTGTATATTTTATACTTAAATTATTAAAAAATAATTCTAACAGTCAAATTAAGATTATAATTATATCCTTGATTGGAACCCTAGCAAGTGGTGGAATTTTTCTAGGTACAGCTTTTATTCTGGTTGGTCTGCCTGGACCTTTCCTGGCACTTGTAATGGCAGTTGTGCTGCCTGCAGCCTTATTTAATATGATAACTTCCATGATTCTATATAACATATCGTATTCCGCTTCAAAGAACATTACCTTCTAAAAGTAAATGCCGCTTAAATGATATTAAGCGGCATTTTTTATCCTTTTTTATTTTCTTCAGGTGTTTGGGGCATTTGAGAGGTATCATCTCCGGTATACTGTGTATTATATAATTCACCTGTTCCGGGTACTAACGAAGATGATGCTTCATAAAGAAGATTTGAAAATCTAGTAAAGCTCATTTTTCGTTTACCTTTAAGATTTGTCTTATGCTCACCTACAGTTTTTGTTTTATCATCCATATTAACACATCCTATCAATAGAAATTTATTTAATAATAGGATATGTAATTTTATAATTATTATTTAGGCTGTTATATTAGCACCTGGTTTTATCCAGCATTATATCTAAAATTATCTTGTCAGCTTCAATTGTTCCTTCATTGCCTAACCTGCATAAATTATCAATAGTTTTTTCCGGATTATCCTCTATAATACCATCCGTGGACTTTATGCTAATGCCCTGCATAGCTAATATAGCTGAATGAACTGCAGCATTGGTACAAGTAGAAACCTTTAATGCACATCCTGCTTTTGCCCCATCACAAAGCATACCAGTAACATTACCCAGCATATTTTGAATAGCTGCTTTAATCTTATCTTTACCTCCATCAAGCAAATACACTATTCCACAGCTTGCTCCAGTTGCAGCAATTGTTGCACCACAAAGAGCTGATAATCTTCCAAACTTCGATTTTACATAAATAGTTATCAAGTGGCTTAATGTAACTGCTCTAATAAGCTTTTCTTCTGAAAGATTTAACCTTTCCCAAACAGCTACTACAGGCAAGGTTGCCGTAATTCCTTGATTTCCACTTCCTGAATTACTCATAACATTTAGTGTACATCCAGCCATCCTTGCATCTGAACCTGCTGCAGTAAGAGCCATAGCATAATTTATTGCATCATCGCTTATAAGTCCTTTGTTCATTTGATCGTGAATAGTCTTTCCTACTTGAAGTCCATATTTATTTTTAATTCCTTCTAAACCAATAGTTTTATTTAATTCTATACTTTTCTTGATTATATCAAGTTCATTTATATCAATCTCATGAGTAAAATCCCAAATAGAGTCTATATCTAAAAAATCTATATCTATATCTTCTTCATATGCAGCTTCTGAAATATTATTGCGTATTACTTGTCCATCAACTTCAATCAATGAAATATTAGTATGTTTATCTTCTACTAAAACTCTTGCATATGATTCTTCTGTCCTAACTATAACCTCTATATAGAGCTTCTTCTGAGTATTAGCTATATCAACAGAAACTTTCCCTTCTTTAATCATTGCTTTAGCATTATCTATATCATTCTTAGTTAATCCACTTAAAACCTCAAGACTTTTCTCTGCATCTTTTGAGAGACTTCCCAAAGCTGCTGCCAAGTTAATTCCGCAGCCACCGGTACCTGGTATATTTACAGACATAGCATTTTTAATTACATTGTTACTTGCTGCCACTTTTATATCAATAACTTTACTGCCTTTAACATACTTTCTTGCTGTAGCAGCTGCTAAAGCTATTGCTATAGGCTCAGTACAACCTAATGCTACTACTAATTCTTTATTTAATATATCAAAGAACTTATCCTTATTCATATAATTTTCTCCCCCTACTTCTTTTCTTACTATTAAAATATTGTATACAATTGCAATAAATCCTTTAATAATTATAACAGATAATAGTTTTTCTTGCATGATTATTTTCTAAATTTAAAAGGCTGTCGTGTAAGACAGCCTTCAAAACTATTTAATAGCAGCACATATACCATCTGCTAAACCTTTTGCTAATTTATCTTGATAATCATTAGAGCTTAAAAGCTTATCTTCTTCTTTATTTGATAAAAAGCCCATCTCAACTAATATAACAGGAACTTTAGACCAATTAAAACCAGTCATATCGCTTCTTTCTACAATTCCTCTATTAGGCATACCAACTGCCTTTACTAAGGAATTCAATACTATTTGTCCATATTTCTTGCTATCTGAATATATAGCCTTTGTATTATCATTTATTGCTGCGGGAACAAGCATTGATGCTCCTCTAACAGAGCCTCCTTCAGCTGAATCTGCATGTATTCTCACAACAAGTGCTGCATTAGCTTTATTCCATATATCAGCTCTTTCAACGTTTCCAAGACTTTGGGAGTTTTGTGTTTTTGTCATAACAACTGTATAACCCTTACTCTCCAGAAGTTCTTTAAGCTTAACAGCTACATTCATATTCACTTGATATTCTGGAGTTCTGGTAATAACCCCTTGAGCTCCTCCCCCGTCTTTTATCTTCATTTCATTTGAACCAGGTGAAAGAGGTTCCTTGTTCAGATTAGATTTATTAGCATGTCCAGGATCCAAAACTATTACCTTATTATTTTTAGTCTGCGGAGCCTTTGGTGTTTCAGGTTTTGTATTTTGAACTTGTTGATTAGATGTCTTATCATTAACTTTGCTTGTATTAGAATTTGTATTGCTATCTGTTTTTGTATTAGCATTTTTTGTTTTATCATCAATGGTTTTTGCATCTGCTTCTTTAGTTTCACTTGTACTTACACTTTGTGAATCTTTATCGCTGCTATTTGAATTTGAGTCGTCCTGTTTAGTTATATCCTTTCCTGCTGTAATATTATTATTTTCAACACTAGATGAACTTACTCTAGAATCTTTACCGTTACAGGATATTAAACTAATAGATACTGACAAACATAATAAGATATATAAAGCCTTTTTCATTCTTGCCTCCGTAAGTTAAATATATATTTATATATTAACACAAAAGATTCCTTCTGAAAATGAAACACATTAATATTGCAAAATAAAAACACCACATATATATTGAAAAATCACAATTATAATTTTTTATAAAATAAAAAACACCCTAAAATTAGGATGTTTTGGTGGCTCACCGGGGAATCGAACCCCGGACACCATGATTAAAAGTCATGTGCTCTACCGACTGAGCTAGTGAACCATATATTATCTAGCAACTCTCTACTCTTCCACTCAGTCTCCCGAGCAGTACCATCGACATCTCAAAGCTTAACCTTCGTGTTCGGAATGGGAACGGGTGTAACCTTTGCATCATCGCCACTAGATATTAAAGAATAACTAATTATTCTTTCAAAATTGCACAGATTAAATTAATTTGGTCAAGCCCTCGACCTATTAGTATCAGTCAGCTAAACATGTTACCATGCTTACACCTCTGACCTATCAAAT
>Ga0063235_10081_pt1 | contig 16908 bp, 12 predicted proteins | sample YelNatPoosite2B6_FD_60082 | JGI IMG/M metagenome (GOLD analysis project Ga0063235, IMG submission 60082) | Hot spring thermophilic microbial communities from Obsidian Pool, Yellowstone National Park, USA - site 2 B6 (version 2) (version 2) | ecosystem: Environmental > Aquatic > Thermal springs >...
GCTACAAACCCCGTCATCGATGAAGGTCCAGATTCATATAACATAGGGTTTCAATCCCCAAAGGGGAGGCTACAAACGAAATTTTAAAGCGTTACGAAGAATGCCAGTATGAGTGTTTCAATCCCCAAAGGGGAGACTACAAACACGATACTTAGTTAACGGTGACACAACAAAAATAAGGTTTCAATCCCCAAAGGGGAGGCTACAAACTCATAAAAGGTAGGTGTTTAATTTGGAGAAATTAAAGTTTCAATCCCCAAAGGGGAGGCTACAAACTATTACATTCGTGAATTTATTGCACCACTGAAGAAATTGTTTCAATCCCCAAAGGGGAGGCTACAAACCTATCATGAAGGGCGAGAAAGAGTAAAAACAGTTGGGTTTCAATCCCCAAAGGGGAGGCTACAAACCTTTCATTAATCAAGATATAATTATTGATTTGTTTCAATCCCCAAAGGGGAGGCTACAAACTATGTTGATGGTAATGATGGTTTATCTTCGGGTAATGAGTTTCAATCCCCAAAGGGGAGGCTACAAACGATATTTTGAAGTAAGAGAAGTTTCGACGATTAGAGGGTTTCAATCCCCAAAGGGGAGGCTACAAACTGTGAATATGATACATGACGAGATATTATGTGAGATGTTTCAATCCCCAAAGGGGAGGCTACAAACTCCTTCACATAAACCTTTACCTTCTCTAAAATACGCTGTTTCAATCCCCAAAGGGGAGGCTACAAACTACTAGGAATAATTCAAGAAGATTTAATTTTGAGGAGTTTCAATCCCCAAAGGGGAGGCTACAAACAGTTTAGAGCTTATTTATGTTTAAAAGACATTATAGTTTCAATCCCCAAAGGGGAGGCTACAAACTATAAGATGTTAAGGGTAAAAAAAGTAGAGAAAGAGGTGTTTCAATCCCCAAAGGGGAGGCTACAAACTTGTAACAGTCAGCGAGGCTGTTCAGTTAACAGGATAGTTTCAATCCCCAAAGGGGAGGCTACAAACAGTTTAAGAGTGGTAAGGTAGCGATATTAGTTAAGCTGTTTCAATCCCCAAAGGGGAGGCTACAAACAGAGAGAAGGCGAAGGAAAAGGGGTTGGGAATGAAGTTTCAATCCCCAAAGGGGAGGCTACAAACTGGGAAAATGGTACACAGAAAGTAATTGGAAAGATTGTGTTTCAATCCCCAAAGGGGAGGCTACAAACAATGGAGAAGACCACTTTTTTGATAAAGAGTTATGGGTTTCAATCCCCAAAGGGGAGGCTACAAACTAGAACTATCAAAGAAAATAACTTGAACTACTGCCGTTTCAATCCCCAAAGGGGAGGCTACAAACGCGTTCAAACCTTCAACAGAACCAAACATTGTCGCATAGTTTCAATCCCCAAAGGGGAGGCTACAAACACGTTCAAGAGCTTGATTTTATTATATCAAGATTATACACCCCTGTCAATGTTTTTATATTAAAACATTTGTGAAAAACTCAAATCAACCCAGAAGAATCAAGGGATAAAAGCCCATAAAATCTTTCCGTCTATCCAGCTGCTGCCAGAAGTTTGGTCTAATCTACGTACTGCAGGCTTGAAACCGAATACAATATGAACTTAAAAATTTTGCTATCGGAGGTCGACAGATGTGACTTTTGGTCAAAAAGCATAAATATGATAAATAAAGCTCAAATTTTAGTATAAACTTGCAATTGTCTGTAAAATGGCTATAGAGAATACTAAAACTAAAACAGTACAGAATTTTAATTGCGCAATCTACAAAATATTTAGAAGAAAGCCTTGTCCTTTTAGAATGGGGATAAAAACAATGATTGAAAAGTAGATATAAATTTAATATTTTCATTTTTGAATATAGGTGGTATAATTAAATAAAGTGCCAAAAACTGCTGGTTTCGACATAATGTTATTATTTTTTCAAGTCCACGAACTCACCTTTAGAATGATCTAAACATAAACCCTTGAATGGTGTTTTTACAAAAACCCATAAAAGAAGGTGGTATTTAAAGATGGTCTTTTATAACACCAACTTATCTGAGGAGGAAAAGCGTTTTAATTTACGTCTTTTTTTGGGTGCGCTTTTGCACGATGTTGGAAAGTTTTATATGAGAACAAATAACAAAGATGCAAAAAAAACAATAGAAGAAGGATATAAGACATTTTACAAAGAAGAAGGTGCTTTTGCACCACGCCACCAAGAATGGGGTGCATTCTTTGCAGAAAATACAATTCCAAAGAAATTACAGGTAACATCACTAATTTTAAACCATCACAAACCTTCGGAGTATGAAGAACTTTTGATTTCCATTGCTGACAGAATTTCTGCTGCAACTGACAGAGAAGACTACAGTGAATCAGAGGAAAATAGCCAGAAAGTAAAGCAAATGATTTCAATCTTTTCAAACATCATACTTGATAGGCAAGATGATGAAAAACCAGAACAAAATGTGAGTTATAAATTTTTGTCGAAGAAATACGATGTAAAATTTCCTCAAGCTTTACCAAAAAATGACTTCTCAGAGGATTATCAAAACTTATGGGAAGAATTTGTCTCTAAGATGAATCAATTGCGCAAGCATTTTGAGGATCATTCAATTGACGAGGAGAACTACATAACAGCAGTTTACAATCTTATGCAGCAGTATACATACAACATCCCATCAGCCTTTTATCATAGCAAACCAGATATTTCACTTTGGGCACACAGCAAATCGACAGCAGCAATTGCATTCTGCCTTGATAGAGAGTTAAAATACAGATTCAAAGATGATATAGTAAAGATGAAAAAAGAGCTTGAAGGAATTTTGACAAAACTGAAGAACAAAAGCTCAATTCAAAAAGGAGATGGGGAGCTGTTTTGTCTTGTAAAAGGCGATGTTTCAGGCATTCAAGATTTTGTATTTGATACCAGAATGGACGGTGCACTAAAAGCTCTCAAAGGAAAGTCATTTTACATAGCATTTCTGCTGGACACAATAGCAAGGTTTATACTAAAAGAAGAAAATATGCCCATTTGTAATCTTATATACAACGGTGGAGGACATTTTTACCTTTTGATGCCCAAGTCATTTGAAGAGAGGCTACATCAATACCAGAGCATGATTGACAATGTTATGTTCAAAGCCCACAAAGGGGCACTTAATGTGCTTCTTGAAAGTTGCAGCATTGACCTTGCATCATTTATGGGCAATATTGGTGAAAAGTTTGATGAGGTTGCAAGAAAAATTCAAATCAGAAAGAGTAAAAAGTTCAGTGATATCATCAAAAATGAGCAGATGAGATTTTTTGAGCCATTTGATGATTTTGAAAACAAATGTCCGCATTGTGGCAATATAGCAAACACAAATGATTTAGGTGAAGTTGTATGTTCTTTCTGTGATAGCTTTGTTGACCTTGGGGAAAGACTCATAAAGAGTTTGTTTATAATTGACAGCTGGCATAAACCAGTAGTTTCGGAAAAGCTGGATAATATATATAAAATTTTGACTGCCTTTGGGAGAAAGATAGAATTTTCATCCAACTATGAAAGCATTTCAAACACCATAATAATAGATATGGTAAAGGTTCAAGAAGAGTTAAAGAATGGGAATTCGTTGCTCAAAAGAGAGGCATTTGATCCAGAATATTATGAAGCACTTAACATATCAACATATGCACCAATTGACAAAAGTGGCAATATAAAACTTTTAGATGATATTGTAAAAGAATCAAAAGGGCTTTCAACATGGGGAATAGTGCGAGGTGATGTTGATAATCTAGGAAGAATTTTTAAGGATGGTTTAAAAGAGAAAAATTCACTTTCAAGAGTAATGACATTGTCTCAGGAGTTTTCGTTGTTTTTTGGCTATTTCTTTAATAAACTCACGAAAGAACAGAGCACCAATTCAATTGTGATTTACGCAGGCGGGGATGATTTTTGCGTACTTGGACCGTGGACAGACATGCCTTATTTGGCTGGCGCAGTTTATAAAAAATTTAGGGAATATGTTTGCCAGAATAAAGACATAACACTCTCTATGGGTTTTGAGATAGCACCTGATAAAAAGTATCCAATTTACAGAGTTGCAACGGTTTGCGGCGATCATCTTGATGAGGCAAAGAAGTTTGAACGTGATAATGGGAAGAAGAAGGATTGCTTTGCTTTTTCAGGACATTTTGTTGGCTGGGAAGAGTTTGATGATCTTAAGAATATAAAAGAAAAGATAGTGAGCCTTGTAAGTGAAAAAAATGTATCAAAAGCTCTAATAAATGCAATATACACAGTTGACAAGCTTGGAAAAATGGCAAAAGAAAATGGCGAAATATTTAAATCATGGAGATTTGTATATTATATAGCAAAGCTAAAAGATAGATACAGAAAATTAAAAGATGAACTTGATGAAATTTTAAAAGCTATAATCGAGGAACAAACAAATTCACTCTACAAGCATGCTTATTTAGCAGCCCGATGGGCTGAGCTTGAGATGAGACATTAATGATTTAGATTGGAAGGAGGGAATTTTTGATATGCCAGGCGTTGATATCAGAGCTTTAAAAAATGATATATTGAGCAAAATTGAGACTGCTATTGATCCTGGTAAGGACAAGGATGGCAAAGCATTTTCTGAGGTTGCAGAGAAAACAGGTCAGCTTTTGAAAGAGTCCAATGTAACGGTTACACAGCTGAGAAAAGTCTTCACAGAGGTCAAAAGACTTTCTCCAGAGAATGAAAACTATAAGTACAAGCTAAAGCTTTTGAAAGCAAAAATGGCGTATACATCAGGAAGATTTCCGAAACTAAAAGATTTCCAAGAGATAGTCAATAAAGCATTGCCAGTTGCAGAGCAAAATGAAAAAACATTACAGAGATTTAAAGACTTTTTTGAGGCAGTTGTTGCATACCACAAATTCTTTGGTGGAAGAGAATAAAAAACAATCAAAAGCTGTTGGGAGGTTGAATGCAACATGGATGTTATTTTAAAGGGCAAGTATGTTGTTACATGTAAAATAAAGGCAGTAACAGGTCTTCACATAGGAGAAGGGAATAACAGCTTAGAGATAGGTGGTATTGATAATTCTGTTATAAAAGATGCTGAAGGCAAGCCATACATACCAGGTTCTTCGCTGAAAGGTAAAATGCGTGCGTTGATGGAATTTGCAGAGAAAAAAGTCAAAGAGGATTTGCTGGTGGTAACCAAAAAAGAAAAAGACGGATCATCTGGGATTTGCATTCATATGTGTGGCGACAAAGACTGTGTTGTATGTGGACTTTTTGGCAGAAACCACGGCGAGCATGAGCTTAAAAACGGCAAAAAAGTAGATTTTACAGATGCTGTTATTCCAACAAGATTAATTGTTCGTGATGCAAAGCTAATAAAAACTTCTATCACAGACGAGATGAAAGAGAATCTGGAACTTGAGTGGACAGAAGTCAAATTTGAAAACAACATAGATAGAATAACATCAAAAGCAAATCCAAGACAGAGCGAAAGAGTACCTGCAGGTGCAGAGTTTGAGGCTGAGTTTGTTGTGAACAGGTTTGAGGTTGATGGCAAGGATGATGGTGACCTTTACATTAAAAAGTTAATACAGGCAATGAGGCTGCTTGAAGATGATTATCTTGGCGGGCAGGGTACAAGAGGAAATGGCAAGGTTCAGTTTGTTGGTATAAAGATTGAGTATAAAGACAAGGAATGCTACCTGACTGAAGGCCAGCCAAAAGTGATTGCTGAAGCAAGAGACCTCAAAAATCTTCAATTTTGAAGGATGGATAGGCTATGGAGACAAAAAAGCTTTTTAAAGTCAAAATCAAGTTCAAAACACCTGTTCATTTTGGAGCAAAAGAAAAGACTTACAATACAACCCAGACCATGGCACACTCTGACACAATCATGAGTGGGATTGTAAATGCGTATTCGCTACTTTTTGGAAAGCAAAAGACAGATGAGCTAATTAAAGGTTTTTTGGATGGCAAACCTGCTTTTAAAGTATCATCAACAATGCCATATATAGAGGATAAGTTTTTTGTGTTCAAACCTATGGGGTTAGATTTGCATGAATATGTAAAATCTGATGATATTAAGAAGATAAAAAAAGTCAGATTTGTTGATGAAGAGGATTTAACAAACCTTTTTAAAGGGAATTTTGAGCCAGCAGGTGAGTTTTTAGTAAAATCAGATGAAAAGGAAAAACTTTCTTCTACTTTCTTGACAACCAAAGAAAGGGCAAGAGTAACGATAGATAGAGCTACATCTTCTTCAAACATCTACTATTTTTCACATTGCCAGTTTAAAGAAAATGCAGGTCTTTGGTTTTACCTTGAGATATTAGATTCTGCTTTAGAAAATGAGATAAAGGCTGCAATCAGGCTTTTGGGAGATGAAGGCATAGGCGGGGATAGAACAGCCGGCTTAGGGTTATTTAAGCCAGAATTCTTAGATGCATCTTCCAAAGACACGAAAGAGAGTGAATATTACATGACACTTTCACTGACAAATCCAAAAGACAGCAGCGAAATAGAAAAATTTAAGTTCTATGATATCACCACAAGGTCAGGGTATATCTACTCAAAAGGCGATTTTGGTACGAAAAAGAAGGCTGTTAGGATGTTTTCTGAGGGAAGCATTGTAAAAGGTGAAATTTTCGGCAGGGTGGTAGATGTCACACCAAACGGTTATGATTCACATCCTATCCTCAGATATGGTTTGGCGTTTTTGATTCCCCTGCCAAAGGGGGTGAGCTTTATTGGGGAGCAGAATATATGAAGTTGAGGTTTTAACCCCGGTTGTGATAGGTGGGCAGGATAAACTCCAAAGCTTTGAGTTTATAAAAGAAGGCGATTTTTTAAGGGTCATCAATTTTGACAAGCTGTTCGAGATGAGTTTTACCAAAGAAGGTTTGATTGATACAATCACAAAGGCACTTGAGACAAATCCAAAAGGCTTTAAATTGAGTGATGTTATAGAAAAGTATGCAATTGATATTGAAAGGTGCACGAGGTACAGGATAAAATTAGATGGTGTAAAGAATTTACAAAATGAGGTTGTAGCGTTTATAAAAAGTGCAGGGAGAGCATATATTCCTGGTTCGTCTTTAAAAGGTGCGGTGAGGTCGTTTATTACAAAGGCGTTAAAAGATCCTTTGCTCAAAAAATATGAAGAGGCTCTTGACTTTGCATATGAAAAAAATTTAAAAGAAAAAAATCCAAGAAATAAAATTGACCCCAAAGAGGTTGATGATAAGCCAGAGGAGAGCATTTTTTCACAGCCTTATTTTTCACCTTTTAAGTTCCTTCAGATAAGCGATACTGATTTTGTGTCATATGAAAAAATGTTTGGCTATGAGATAAAGGTAATGAATATCTGCGATGGCAAAGTCAAATGGTACCACAGACAGGGCAATTTTGATGACCCACAAAGTGGTCTTTCAATTGTTGCAGAAGGGATTAGTCCAAAAACTTCTTTAAAAGGCACAATGAAGATTGAAGATAAATTTGTTTTTGGCAGTGCAGTAACATCTGGTTTGAAAGACAAATTTGATGGAGTTAGCGGCTACAAAGACAGTGTAGAATTCTTGACAAAGGTAATAAATAGTGCAACAGAAAGGTATATATCGAAAGAGATAGAGTTTTATAGAAATTATAAACTAATACAAATTGTTAAAGAATATGAAAAGTTAATGGACATTTTGAAAAAACTTGCTCCAAATCAGTTTTTGATTCAATTAGGATTTTCGACAGGGTATTGTTCAAAGACAGTTGGAATGTATTTTAAAAAAGAGAGCTTTTCAAAACTAAAAGTTGTTGATAGTAGCTCAAAAATTTATCCTGAACTTTTTCCAAAAACAAGAAGAATTATCTTCAAAAATGGCGAGATTGCAACAATCCCCGGCTGGATAAAGGTGACAATAGGTTAAGAAATACTTAAAAATATTTAAAGGTTGTGTAGAGTATGGCGCATTATTTTGTTTTCAATTTTTTTGCAAACGAGGATGGAGTTTTTCTTCCATCCTCTTATTATAATGAACTTTTTCATGTAATAAGAAAGCTACTTTCTACAGAACTGTTCACAATAACGACTGTGAGAACCAGAAACAAAAGAGAAGTAGAAGATGGTGTTTGGGTATTTGAGAATTTCAGAATATACCTTACAACGCCTTTTGTTGAGCTTGTTACTCAAAATATATTTAAAATTTATGAAGTCTTGAACAGCTTATTTAAAGGAATCTATTTAAAGAGTATTTCATCCAGAAAAGTGGAGGTAAAATCAAAAGGAACTTTGCTCAGCGGTGTATATGCTCAAAAAGAAGAAAGATGCATAGAATATGAAAAGGCACCAGAGATTTTTTCCGAAACTCTTCGACAACAGCTTCTTAACATCTACTACAAGAGATTTGGCAAATATCCTGAAGACCAGAGGTTCTTCTTTTTAATAACCGAAGATTTAAAAAAGCAGCATGTTATTGACGGCAGAATAGAATATTTTGGCAAAATTGAAATTTTTGCATCAAAAGAACTTTTGGAAATGTTTTGTCAGATGTTTTGTGTAAGATAGAATACAATATAATCAGGATATCCATAAACAATTTCCAGGCAGATCTTTCGGGCTCAATCTCAAGTTTTCTACAAAATTTTTTATCAAAAATTTAGCAAGAAGACTCCCACCTCTTTAAGGTGGGAGATGAATTGCTAAAAGTATGATACAATATTTTTGGGTGATTTCAGATGTACAAAACACAGAAAAATCATATAAGATGTGACAAACAAACATACAAACTTCTGCGTATGTTATGTCACTTTTCTAAAAACTTGTACAACTATGCTTTGTATCATATAAGGCAACACTATTTTAAAACTCAGGAATATCTGCCATATGAAAGCGTATATCATCTTGTGAAGGAAAACGAAAATTACAGACTTTTGCCTTCTCAGGTTGCCCAGCAAACTCTTATTTCTGTGGACGAAGCTTTTAAATCTTTTTTAAGTCTTTTGAAAGCTAAAAAAGAAGGGAGAATAGATAAAAAAATTTCAATACCGACATACCTGCCAAAGGAAGGGATGTACCAGATTGTTTTTTCTAAAGACCAGTTCAAGGTAGAAGGGAATGAACTGAGACTCAGTCTTGGCAGAAATTTCTACAAGGAATTTGGAGTAAGGTATTTGTATTTTGACCTGCCACAAAACATTAGAGGCAAAAAGATAAAAGAAGTCAGGATAGTGCCAAGGTTTCATGGCAAATGGTTTGAGATTGAGTATGTGTATGAAGAAGAAGAAGAAGAACAGAATTATAATCTTGATAAAAGCAGGTACTTATCAATAGATTTAGGTCTTGACAATTTTGCAGCAGTAGTTGATACCATCGGGACTGCCTTTTTAATAGAAGGCAGGTATATAAAATCAGTCAACCGATGGTATAACAAACAAAAGGCAAGACTCCAGTCGATATATAGCAAGCAAAATATTAAATACGGCAAAAAACTTGCTCGGATTTGTCTTAGAAGACAGCATATAATTGACAACTTTTTGAATCAAGCTGTCAATTATATAATCAAGCATTGTCTGAACAATCAAATAGGTACAGTAGTTATTGGGGAAATGAAAGATATAAAGCAGAAAATAAATCTTGGGGTTGTAAACAATCAAAACTTTGTGAACATACCATATGAAAGGTTCAAGAGAAAGTTAGAAGCGAAGTGTGAATATTATGGTTTAGAGTATGTAGAAGTGGACGAGAGTTACACTTCGCAGAGATGTAACAGGTGTGGGACAGTCAAGAAAAGTAACAGGAAGCACAGAGGGCTATACGTGTGCAAAGATTGTGGGTATGTAGTAAATGCAGATATAAATGGAGCGCTAAATATACTTGCGAAGGTAGCTGGCGAGTCTGCAAAGAAGCAGATAGTCAGTAGTGGGTGTGTGAACCACCCTGTGAGAATAAGGGTAGCTTAGCTGCTACCAAACTTCTCACGAAGCCTCCACCTCTTTAGGTGGATGGTAGTTCACTGAAGATATTGTTTCAGATAAAATAAACATTGATTTCAATGTTAATCAGCTTGATGTTATAAAACATATTGATAGTGTTATAGATTTTATTAAGGAAGAAAAACCCAACATAATTAGCTTTCAGTATGTTCTATCAGACATGGCTAAATTTTTTTCGCTGAAAGAGGTATGCGAATTTGCAGAAACAATTATTAAAACGGCATTTGCAGTTTTGCCAAGACCGGTAATAATACTCTTCAATGATACAAATGTTCGTGATATTTATACAAAACTTTACCCATCTGAGATAAAAGGAAGAGAGATCTTAAAACTGATTGCTGATAAAGTTTCTGTAAATCCTCTTGTGACAGTTGAAAAATTTTATTTCCCTTATAAAGAGAATGACCATTCTATAAAATTTGGAAAACCGCATTTTTGCAAAGAGATAAATCTTGATATGATTCCTCATGATTTGACAAGTTATTTTAGGATGTGGAATGAACTTAGAGGTGTTCAGCTTGCTGTTGTAAAAAGATAAAAATTAAATATTTTTCAAAAACCTCCTTGTCTTTTTTTTTTTGGCTGCAAACCTGCAGCCAAAAAAATTAACACATTTTTCTCTGCCTTGAAAGGTAATTTTTATGCGAACTTTTAAACATAGAATGGAAAGATTTAATTTACTGATGAAGGTTTTTGCCACAAATTCAATTTGACAAGAAGTAGCTAAAGTTTCAATTTGCTACTTCAGGAGAGGTCTTTCAGGTCTGTTTGCACAAAACATACAGTCTTCGCTGCCGCATATTGGTTCGAGCCATACATTACACTCAGGACAATAATAACTATCATACTCCATATCATACTCAGATGCACTGCCACAAAAAGGACAAGATTTACTGGTATAGATATTATCTTCGGAAAATTTAATGGATAGATCTGCTTTTGGATTTGTTATATATTGTTTTTGATTCTCTAAAAAATTTATTATTGACAGAATTAAATCATTAGTGTTTTCATTAAATAATTCCTTTTCATTGTTATTATTCAAAAAACTCACACTCCTGTTACAGTATTGTGCTGATTTTTCTTAGTGAGCCAGAAAAAGTCCATCCCTGCCAATCCCAAAAGGGGAGGCTGCAAAACAAAAACCATATATTGGAAGAAAGAGCTGTCCAATTATCTTTTTAGACAGCCCTACTTTCTATTTTATGTTCAAACATTTCTCAATTTACCATGGATTTTCTCAACTCTTTAACCTTTTCAATCTGAAGTTCTGTAAGTTCAGCAACCTCTTCATCGCTAAATCCCTTTTGTATTAATCTTTTCGCAAACTCTATTGTGGCTTCGATTTTACCTTCAAGTTTACCTTCAAGTTTCCCTTCAAGTTTTCCTTCGAGTTTCCCAGCCATAAAGTCTTTTGTTTTTGCTTCATCTAAAAGTCTTGCAACATTTGATATAAACTCACCCATGGCATTTACACCCCCTTCTGACAGTCTTCTTGCAACTGTATCATACTCTGACTTTTGTTCTTCAGAAAGCCTTGGTCGTATAATGCGATACGACCATTCCAAAAATCTATCTACATTCTTTTTACTTAGATTTTTTAAGTTTTCTTCAACCTCTAAAAGCCTTCTTATAAGCTCACTTCTATCTTCTCTTACCTGCTCAAGATAAAACACTACAGGGAGCAGCACATCCTCTTTTATTTCCAAAAGTTCTTTTACATCAAGTTCTATTATGTCAACTACTTTGTATCTGAACACATCATCCTTGAATATGTCAAACGCTTCCATAAGATTGGTCGATATACTCCATCTTTCACCTATTCCATTGTATACAACAATAGGAATAATTGCTGGTAGAATCTGAACATTTTTTCTTATCTCATCAGCCCATATACTTATCATGTACTTTAAAATCTTTTGCTGCATTTCTTTTTTAACGGTTGACTGGTTCTCAATCAGAATATAAAAATAAACTTCTCTTTCTTTTAGTTTTGCTTTTGCAATTACATCAGCCTCAACCTGTGAAAACTCATGAGTAACATAGTTTGTTTTGACAAGTTCAATAGAATCTTCTTCAATACTGTCTGCCCAAGTATAGTGAAGTATGTCTTTTACCAGCAAAAGTATTTCATCTTTGTCTGAAAACAAAAACTTAAATGTTGTATCGTGTTCTTTTGGTGGTAATTTCTTGCACACAGTTTTTCTCCTTTTTCTTATATGTTGCATACTTTTCTGTACACTTTTATTATACCACACTATGAAAGCAAAAGATACTTTGCTTATTTTAGACTCCAACCAGTGCTTACCATCTCTTTTTCTATCCCCCAAGGATAAGTTCCTTCCATACCTCAATCCCCAAAGGGAAGGCTACAAACGATGATTAGGAAGGTAGCATTGGTACAGGCACTCCGGTTTCAATCCCCAAAGGGGAGGCTACAAACCCGTAGGGAGCTTGGAAAGTCTTATGAGGAACAAATGGATGAAGTTTCAAGCTGCTATAAGTTATTTCTATTATACCCCACGAGCTCAAGAAAGTCAACATGTGTCAAAGATTTCCTTTTGCTGTCGACCCCCGGGGGTTTTTGAGGGTATTGCAGGTCGACAGCAATTGGAAAATACAAAAATGAAGTCTGCCTATAAAAATACAAATACACAAAGCAAAATAGAATAAATTGTAAAAACAAAAATACCTTTTATTTACTGCACAATTTACTTAATTTCTTTTCAAACTTTAGTGTGAAGAATAAGTTTGAGATTGAGTTGTGTTATTATCAAAAGTACCATTTTCTTGGTTATTTTGAAAATTGCCTTGTTCAGGAGGCTGAGACTGATTTTCCCCTGAGTAATTCTGATTCTGCTCAGAGGTATTTTGCTGCTCTTGAGGGATAGATGTTTGTTCTGGTGCTGTGTGGATGTCACAGTAATCAGCAGGTGCCTGGTACATATAATCATCAGGTGGAATCAAAGATGAACCAGGCCAGATTGGGTTGTCTCTTTTTATAAATACCTTTTCTATAACGCTTGGACAGTACTCTGTTGCAAGTTTTTTGGACTTAGTACAGATTTTAAGTTTTACATGCCTGTCGCAGTACTCTGTTGGCTCTGTTCCTTCTGCAAATATCTCTTTTATAATTTGATTTCCTCTTGGGTCTTGCCTACACAGGTCTGTTGCAAGTTTGCCTGATTCTTTGCAGACATACTTTTCAACAATTCCAGCAGGTCTTGGAAACTCTGGGCTCACGCCTTTTTGCTGAACAATCCTGTCCATTATTCCTTTGAAGATTTTCAGAGCAGGGTTTGTTCCTGTCAAATAGCTAAGAGCAACAGGCTTGTCTTCGCCAACCCATACACCAAGCGCATAGTTTGGAGTGTATCCTACAAACCACCTATCTTTGCTGTCATCAGTTGTTCCAGTTTTTCCTGCAACAGGATATGAGAATTTTACACCTACTGTTATTCTTGCTGTAACAACGCTTTGCAAGATATTTGTAAGTATATATGCATTCTTTTCATCCATTACTTTTCTCTTATAAGGTATTCTCTCAAATATTGTGATACCGTTTTTATCTTCAATTTTTGTTATAAAATAAGGCTTTATATACACACCACTGTTAGCAACTGCAGCAAATGCAGCAGTAAGCTCAATAGGTTTGACTCCATAAGTAAATCCACCAATTGCAATTGAAAGACTGTTCATATCCTGCGGAGCTAAGGTAGTAAACCCAAACCTTTTTAAGTTCCTGTAGACATTTTGAATTCCAAGATTATATGCAACCTTTACAGCAGGAACATTTGCCGACCACTGCAAAGCTTCTCTTACTGTCATCAATCCTTTATAACCTCTCTTGCCAGAAACAACATTGCTTTTATACCAGTTTTTAGGGGTGTACCCGCCAACAGAAAAAGGTGCATCATCAATTACAGTTGCGGCAGTATATCCATTTTCAAGAGCTAAAGCATAGTCAGCAATTGGTTTTATGGCAGAGCCAGGCTGGCGTACAGACATTGTTGCGCGGTTTAATAGCCTGACACCTTTCAGATTTCCTCTTCCACCCATTATACCTTTGACAGCACCTGTTCTAAAATCAATCAAAACAGCTGCTGCCTGAGGCTGTGGTGTGCCAGATGCATCGTAGTGTCTTATCTTTGGCATGATTGACGGGTCTGAAAAGACATCTTCAATTGTGCTTTGTATGGTTTCGTCCATTGTTGTGTATATTTTAAGCCCGCCGCCATAGATTAAGTTTTCTGCCTCATCTTCAGAAATTCTTTTCTTTTCAGATAAAATTTCAATGGCTTCGTCTATTACAGAATCAACAAAATAAGGATGTTTATATGCACTTTCTGTAGAAATGTCTTTTTTTACATACACAAGTGGCTGATTTTTTGCCTCTAAGTACTCTTGTTCGGTTATATATCCAAGCTCAAGCATCTTTTTTAGAACAAGTTCCTGCTTTTTCTTTGCATGGTCTGGAAATACATAAGGGTTGTAGTATGAAGGATTTTGAGTAATTCCGGCAATGAGAGCGCACTCTGCTAATGTCAGCTGCGATACATCCTTTCCAAAATAGGTGTATGCTGCAGCTCCAACTCCATAAGCACCGCTTCCAAGGTTGATTGTGTTAAGATATTCCTCTAAAATTTGTTCTTTTGTCCATCTTTTTTCGAGCTGAATAGCAAGGTATTGTTCTTGAATTTTTCGCTTGAACGACTTTTCAAATGTTAAAAGTTTGTTTCTAACAAGCTGCTGGGTAATTGTGCTTGCACCTTCAGATAGACTTCCGCTTTTAATGTTTTTTAAGATGGCTCCGAATATTCTTTTTATGTCTATGCCGTTGTGTTGCCAGAACCTCTCATCCTCAATTGCAACAAAAGCGTTTATGAGATTTTTTGGAATCTTGCTATAGGGCACTCTTATTCTGTTCTCATTGCCATGAAGCCGGGCAATTTCGTTTCCGCTCTGGTCGTAAACAATTGTTGTCTGAGAATCTGAAGAAGAAGTTATTATGTCAAGAGCATTTGCTGGTATGGCCTTTATGTATCCTGTGACCATTCCAAAACCAGCACCGATTAAAACTGCCATGCTTGCAATCAAAAGCACTAGAAAAGCTTTTAAAAAACTTTTGAGAAAAAGCCTGAACGGCATTTGTTTTTTTACTTTTTTATCTTTTCTTTGCAACGAATATTCCTCCCCTCTTTCCTTATTCAATTATACCACAAAAATAAATATGTATACCATTCTGGGAAAAGGTGGATGGCAATTGACTTTTAAACCTGTTTGAAATGTGGTATAATTAATACCAGCAAAGTAGATAGAAATACTTAAAATTTTCTTTATGGCAGGAGAGAACCAATAACATGAAAGTGAGAGATATTATAGAAAAAGCATGTCATGAGAATATTCTTACCAAGGATGAAATAAAGCTTTTGCTGATGGCAGAAGGTGAGGATAAAAACCTTCTTTTCAAAACAGCAGACATGGTAAGAAAAGAGCATGTGGGCGACGAGGTTTTTTTAAGAGGACTTATTGAATTTTCAAGCTACTGCAAAAACGACTGTTTTTACTGCGGATTGAGGAAAAGCAATAGCCAAGCTCAAAGATACAGAATGCAAGAAGATGAGATAGTAGAGGTTGCAAAAAGTGCGTATCAGATGGGGTACCGCACGGTGGTATTGCAGTCTGGTGAGGATATGTTTTACACAAAAGATAGAATGTGCTCAATAATAAAGAAGATAAAACAAAATGTTGATGTTGCAATAACACTTTCGATTGGTGAAAGGTCGTATGATGAGTACAAGGCGTTCAAAGATGCCGGGGCGGACAGGTTTTTGATGAGGTTTGAAACTTCAAATGAAAAGCTATACAGACAATATCATCCCGGCATGAGCTTTGAAAAAAGAATTGAGTGCTTAAAATGGATTAAAAGTCTTGGATATGAACTTGGGACAGGTTTTTTGATAGGTCTTCCAGGGCAGACTATTGATGATCTGGCACAGGACATACTTCTTGTAAAAGAGCTTGATGCAGACATGATAGGCATTGGACCTTTTATTCCTCACCCACAGACGCCTCTAAAAGATGCAAAGGAAGGTTCGGTGGATTTGACACTCAAGAGCATTGCCATTTTGAGGCTTTTAATTCCAGATGCCAATATTCCGGCAACAACTGCGCTTGGTACTTTAGACCCCCTTGGAAGACAAAAGGGGCTCATGTGCGGTGCTAACATTGTGATGCCAAATGTAAATGACCTCAAGTACAAGCTAAAATATGAGCTATATCCTGGAAAGATTTGTATAAATGAGGATGCTACAAAGTGTAGAGGCTGCATTGAGTCAATCATTGTTTCACTTGGCAGAAAAGTGGGACAGGGAAAAGGACAAAGCAGGCACTACAAAAGAGCTGCTGCGAGCTAAATTCCATTGATTTTGATATGGTTTTGCTGTAGACTTTAGGTATAAAAATAATTTGGGCTTTTTTAGCTATAAAAAGGGGTATTGATTTCATGAAAAGGGCAAAAAGTGGCAAAAAGAGGGTTTTGATTGTCATTGTAGTGATGGGTATATTTGTTTTGGGAATTTTAGCAGGGTATTACATGGCAGGACATTTTACAAACAAGCAACAAACATCAGGGCAGATTTCCCAAAGCACACAAAATGCTCAGCAGCAACCTTCAGAAGAAAGCCAAACTCAGCCCGAGGGTCAAGTAACTACGGCAGGGCAGAATCAACAACCGGTGCAAGATTCTTCGCAAACTTTGGACACTTACAAGGCTGTTGCAAGATTTTATGGCGATGTTGATGCCCACACAATACAGCTTTCGCTTCTTAATACAGATTTTGATTTTAAAGAGTTTGAAATTGATGGCCAGATACCAAACTTAAACCTATCACCAGGCGACATTGTAGAGGTTGAGTTTGAAAAACCGCAAGAAGGTGCAAATCC
>Ga0063235_10085_pt1 | contig 14110 bp, 10 predicted proteins | sample YelNatPoosite2B6_FD_60082 | JGI IMG/M metagenome (GOLD analysis project Ga0063235, IMG submission 60082) | Hot spring thermophilic microbial communities from Obsidian Pool, Yellowstone National Park, USA - site 2 B6 (version 2) (version 2) | ecosystem: Environmental > Aquatic > Thermal springs >...
AATAGAGGTAGATAAGACATTCCCATCTTCGAGAATGTGTAGTATATGTGGATATATCAACAAGGAGTTAAAACTGAAGGATAGGGTATGGGAATGTCCTGAATGTAGAACGATTCATGATAGGGACGAGAATGCAGCGAGAAACTTGAGAAACTATGGGATTGTTTATATAAGCGGTTAGTAGGGTGGGGACCACCCGAATTTACGCCTGTGGAAGACCTGGACCTCTACTACTGGGGATTCCTTCCCCGGTAGCAAGTCTGGTCGATGAAGCAGGAAGCCTCCACCTCTTCAGGTGGATGGTAGTTCACCATAGTACTCATCATCTACAATCATCATTTTGTACATTTCAAATCACCCAAATATATTTTATCATAAACAAAGTACTGGTTTAATAAAGTTATAAAAGCACACATGCCAAAAAAGTTAAACTTAAAACAAGATATTTAGGTTTTAAAACGTGTTTTTTTGATTTATTATAATTACAAACAATATACAAAATCAAATTCATAAAAGGAGGTATTTTCAGTGAAAAAGTTTAAAAAGGTTTTAGTGTTTGTAGTTTTGGTTGCTTTTATAGTAAGTATAGTTGGGGTGTTTGGCAACACTGGAGTAGACGCAAAGACTACAGAAAAAGTTAAAATCAGAGCGGTGACATACTTCACAGGTGCAGATCCATGGACAAACACATGGAAAGAAGCTATTAAAGATTTTATGGCTAAAAATCCAAATGTAGAAATTGTTGATGAAGCTACTCCTGCTGCAAATGATGCAATCAGAACAAAAATAAAAACCGACTTTGCATCAGGAAATGAACCGGATGTAACATTCTTCTTTGTTGGTGCAGATGCTGAGCCTCTGTTGAAGTCTGGCAAGGTATTTATTTGGGATGATGAATTAAAGAAAGATACAAAGTGGAGCAGCAATATATACAAGAGTGCACTTGCATTTACAACTTACAAGGGCTCACTCAAAGAATACAATGGAAAAGTATATGCAATACCGACAATTGGTTTCTACGAAGGATTGTATGTAAATGTAGATTTGTTCAACAAATATAATCTTCCTCTTCCAACTGATTGGAACAAGTTTACAAAAGCCATAAATACATTCAAGTCAAAAGGAATAATTCCAATCGCAGGCTCTATCCTTGAATCCTATTACTTGATTGAAACATTTGTTCTTTCTGCTGGTGGACCAGATGGACATAACACGCCATTCCATCCGAGTTGGGAGAAAGGTTTGAACATAATAAAAGATCTGTATAAGATGGGGGCATTCCCAAAAGATGCATTAACATTGCAAGATGCTCAGGCACAGGCGCTGTTTGCAGATAAAAAAGCTGCAATGATGATAAATGGTTCATGGTGTGTAGGAGGTTTAAAAGACAAAGTTAACACAAAGATTATTCCAGTACCAGTTGTACCTGGTGGCAAAGCTAACCCAACTGACATAATAGGTGGTTTTGGTTCTGGCTGGTATGTAAGTAAAGATTTAAATGCAAAGAAGAAGGGCTGGCCAGTAAAATTTGTGAAATACATTACATCTCCTGAAGTTGAAGCTAAGTTTATAGCAGTTGGCGGTGTTCCAGCAATTAAATGTAAAGTTCCAAATGTTACTCCGGTTGCTCAAAGCGGTTATGATATGATGGCAAAAGCTAACTCAGTTTCGATGCCAATTGATGCTCAAATATCACCTGAAGCATTTACAAAAATTAGAACAGACTTGGCATATGTTGTAACTGGCAAGAAGACAGCTAAACAGCTTTTGAGTGAAGCTAAGAAAATACAAGATAGAGCAAAGAAATAATTAAAAGAAACAATTATTAGATGTTATGTATTTGAATAGGGAGATTGGCCTTACAGCTGCTAATCTCCCTGTTCGTTAAAAAAAAGAAAAATTACATAAAAATTTAAATAAGGAGAAGTGCTAGACATGCAAGTTTTGAAAAATAAGAAATACGCGGTCGGACTTTTGCTACCTGCATTGTTAATGGTGGGTATATTTATTTACTATCCATTATTTGCTACAGTTTATTACAGCTTTTTTGACTGGCGTGATTTCTCGAATTACAAGACATTTGTTGGATTTGATAACTATATTCAATTGATTCAAGATTATGCTGTGAGAAAAGCTCTTATAAATACTTTAATTATGATGGTGAGTGTAATAGTTTTTCAAGTAGGAATTGCACTTATCCTGGCGCTGATAGTAGATAGTATAAAAGTAGGTTATAAATTTTTTAGGACAGTTTTCTTTTTCCCTGTAGTAATTTCTGGAACTGCTATAGGTTTGATGTTTTACTTAGCATATGCGTATGATTATGGGCTTTTAAATGCAATTATAACTGCTTTTGGGGGACAAAAAAAGGTTTGGGTTACTGAAAATAGTGCCTTAGTAATGGTTTTGATACCTGTCATTTGGCAATATGTTGGATTTTATTTTGTGATTTTTCTAGCAGCTCTTTCTAAAGTTCCACACGATATATATGAATCAGCCTTGATTGATGGAATAACAGGGATTAAAAAAGCTATATATATAACAATTCCACTTATATGGGATGTTATTACAGTATGCATATCGCTTGCAATTGTGGGGACTTTCAAGGTATTTGATATAGTGTATGTTATAACTGGTGGTGGTCCTATGGATGCCAGCCAAGTATTGGGTACTTATCTATATAAGGTAGCGTTTACAGGACAGAATCAAGGTTATGCCTCTGCAATAGGTGTTTTGATAATAATATTGGGCGTAATTTTATCGACAATTTCTAACAAACTCACAGAAAGAGAGACAATAACTTATTAGTAATGAAAGGAGTTTTAACATGAGTGGAGTGACTAAAAAGTTTGGTTTTGCTGATGTGATAAAATATTTTATTCTTATACTTTGGGCGTGTACGACTATTTTGCCTCTTTTATGGGTTTTAAATAATTCATTTAAAGAAAGCAATGAGATTCTTTTAAATCCAATGAAACTACCGTCAAAGCTTTCGTTTTTCAACTATAGTCAATTAATCAGTTATGGGAACATGAACATATTTAGAGGTTTTTTAAATAGTATTATTATCTCGGGAAGTGTAGTCTTATTAGTTTTGCTCTTTGGAGGATTTGCTGCGTATGTAATTGCAAGATTTGATTTCAAATTGACAGGGGTTGTTAAAGTTTTTTTTACAGGAGCTATGTTGGTACCAGCATTTTCAATAGTAATTCCCTCACTAGTAATTTTAAGAAAAGTAGGGCTCAATGGAAGTTATTTAGCACTCATACTTCCTCAAACAGCTGGTCTTTTACCTTTTGCAACTTTAACATTGGCAGGATTTATGAGGTCTTTACCAGTTGAGCTTGAAGAGGCAGCTATCATAGATGGTGCAGGTGTGCTGAGGATATTTTTTAAAATAATTATTCCATTATCTGTTCCAGGTTTAGTTACTGCAGCAATATTTGTCTTTCTGTGGTCGTATAATGATTTGTTTATGTCGCTCATATTTATACCTGTTCGAGAAAAACAACCTTTATGTGTTCTTCTTTCACTGGTTTCAAGTGTTTACGGAACAAATTATGGTGCGATGATGGCTGCATTAATTATCACAGTTTTGCCTGTGATAATCTTATATATATTTTTGCAAGAATATGTAATTAAGGGTATGACAGCTGGCGCAGTTAAAGGTTAATTTCAACTTGACAGAAAACAATTTATAAGTTTACAATAAGAACATGAGAGGGGATTACTATTATGTATAAAATGTTAAAAGAAATTTATGAACAACCTTCTGTGATGAAAAGATGTTTTGAAAGTAATGCGGAGATTATAAGACTCATAGCAAAAAATATTAAAGATAGTAACATAGACAATATTATATTTGTTGCAAGGGGTTCATCTGACAATGCAGCAACGTTCGGGAAATATATAATTGAGATATTGTCGGGAATTCCTGTGGGACTTGCTGCACCGTCAGTAGCATCACTTTATAAAAAGAATCTTAAATTGGGGAAAACCTGTGTTATAGGTGTATCTCAATCAGGACAGTCAGAAGACATTTGTAGTTTTTTAAATATGGCAAAAGCAAATGGAGCAATGACTGTTGCAATCACGAATAATCCTGATTCTAAGCTCTCAAATATTGCAGAATATAAATTAAATATGAATGTTGGTGTTGAAGAAGCAGTTGCAGCGACTAAAAGTTTTACGGCAGAAGTGTTACTTTTAGAGCTTTTGGCGATATTTTTAGCAGAAGATGAGAAATTAATTTTTGAGTTATCAAAAATAGAGGATATAATAATTGATGCTCTTGGAAAAGAGGATTTAATTAAGGCAAATATTTACAGATTCAGATATATGGATGAGTGTTTCATTCTTGGCAGGGGGTTGAGTTTTCCAATAGCACTTGAATTTGCCTTAAAGGTTCAGGAAACAAGTTATGCTAGAGCTAAAGGGTTTTCAACTTCTGATTTTAGACATGGTCCATTAGCTATGATAGAAAGAAATATACCTGTGTTTATTTTGGCTCCCATTGACGAAACTATTGAGGATAATATCGAGATTGCAGAAAGATTAAGTAAAGAAGGTATTGATATTATAACGTTCAGTGATTCACTTGAATTAAATAAGAAAGCATGTATGTGTTTAGAAATAAGAAATGATCTCAATAAATATATGAAACCTTTATATATTATACCTTTAGTGCAACTTTTTTCATATCATTTGTGCGTTTTAAAAGGAAATGATCCAGATAAACCTCGACGTTTAAATAAAGTAACTATAACTAAATAATTGCACCGCCCTTTTTACTCCCAAAGGGCGGATTTGTCAAAATTGCAATTTAAATGTTTTGCAACATTATCTGTAACATTAACAGGAGAGATAGACATGAAGAAAGTAGTAATTATAGACGATGAAGAAGTTATAAGAGAAGGCTTAAAAACCTTTGTTGATTGGAAAAAGTTAAATTGTGAGGTGGTAGCTTTAGCTGAGAGTGGCACTGAGGGATTATACATAGTGGAAAAATATAAACCAGATATTATTATTACTGATATTAGAATGTTTGGAATGAATGGACTTGAGATGATAAAGGAGATAAAGAAAAAAAATAAAAAGAGTAAAATTATAATTGTCACTGCTTATCGAAATATAGAGTATGCTCAAGAAGCTATTAAACTTGGGGTTTTTCGATTACTTTTTAAACCAACCAAGACAGATGAAATTGAAAAGGTGGTACAGGAAGCAGTTGAGGAAATGGAATATGAAAAAATTACTGATGATAAAGAAGGTTTAAAGCAAGATGTACTAAAAGTTATAAATACTCATAGAAAGGAATTTGAGGGGAAAAAGTTGAGTTTTATGGCAATGAAAATATTGGATTATCTTTTAGAAAATTATCACAAAGAAATTTCCCTTCAAGAATTGGCAGAAGAATTTTATATCAGTCACTGGCACCTCAGTAAATTGATTAAGAAGGAAATTGGTTTGAATTATACTGACTTAATCAATATTATCAGAATTGAGCAAGCAAAAAGACTCTTAGCTATTCCGCGGTATCGCATCAATGAAGTTGGAAGTATGGTTGGATATAATGATAATACATATTTTAGTAGAGTGTTCAAAAAATTAACAGGCATGTCACCTCAAGAGTATAGGAATAAATTTTTTACTATGTAAGTTTGGACAATGATCATTTCTCAAAAATTTGTGCCTTATATAGTAATAGGAATTATTAATTCAATTTCTGTACCATTGCCAACTATACTGCTTATTGAGAGTCTATACTGATCTCCAAACAATAGTCTAAGACGTCTATTAACATTTAAAAGACCAATTCCACAACACTCTTTTTCTGAACAATCAGATATTCTGGAAAGCTTGTTGTTAATATGCAAAAGTTTGTCTGGTTCAATACCTTTACCATTGTCTTTTACTTTAATGATAAGCTTATTATTGAGTTTTTCTATCTCTATCATTATAGTAGGATCTTTTACACTATTATCAAAAGCATGCTTGAGACAGTTTTCTATTATAGGTTGTAGTGTCATGAATGGTATTTTGTAGTTTAATAAATCATTACTTTTTATGTCTTTCAAAAAGTTTAGATTTCTAAATTGGTTGTTTCTCTTACAGAGCAAAAATATGTAACTGTCAATGTGCTCCAGTTCTTTTTGTAATGGGACAAAAATAGAATCTTCACGATTTATACTGTACTCTAAAAGATTAGCTAAAGCCGTAATCATGTCAGATATTTCTTCGGCTCCAAGGAATTTTGCCTTCCAACTGATAACATCGAGAGTATTAAACAAAAAATGAGGATTTATTTGGGCTTGCAATGCTTTTATCTGTGCATCTTTTGCAATAAGCCTGGTTTTGTATACTTGGTTTATTAAATAGTTTATCTTTTCTGCCATGCGATTGAATGAGGAAAATAAATAACCAAATTCGTCTCTTCTATTTGATTCAATTTTTATCTGCACTTCTCCATTTTCGACCTTTTTCATGTGTTTGATTAATTGATTGATAGGTGAAGTTATGTCTAAGTAGATGTAGTTAATTAGAATTAAGGATAAGCACACAGTAATAATAAATAGGACAAAGAGGGTTTTTGATAATAAGTTTATTTCTTTTAATAGAAACTTTTTGGAGAAGAACATATAACATCTCCAACCGGAAATAGGCACGTCAGACTTGACGAAATAGTAATTGTTTCTAAAGATACCACTAAGCTCAAATTTGTGTTTATCAACAATTAAATCTTCAAGGAGTGACAAATTAGATGAATCTGAAAAATTAACATAAATCAACTTGTTTAGGTAAGCAAAAGCAATAGCGTCATAGTTTTTTATTTTTAATGTTGCTATGGAGTCATATAGTTTGTTTAAGTTCATCTTAACAATAAGTAAACCAATTTCATCTAAAGTGTTTCTATCGTATACTATTCTTCCTATGTAAACATCAGAGTAGAGTTTATTAACTGGCTTTACATATATAATTGGACTTCCAGATGTTTTTTTAGCTTTTTGATAAATTACAAGAACATCTGAGCTGTGAAGTTTTTCATTCTCCCGACTGACATAATAAAGACTATTGTTTGCTGAAAAATTAAAAGCTATTAAATTTATATCATTTCTTGACAAAAGCAATGAGTTTAGATATCCTTCAAAATCTTTTTTAAATATATAATCAAAAAGTTCTGAGTCATCGTTCCTATCAACCAATGCTTTGTTAAAATTATATATGGAGTTGTCGTATAAGACTTCCTGAGTAAAGTTATATATGTTTTGTGTATAGTATTCTATCATGCTCGAAATTTGAATTATATTTACCTCTTGAGATTTTAAAAATTTGTCTTTTAATATTTCAGTATACTTAAGATATCCTATGTATCCCAGTATAAGAGTTGGTATACAGGTTATAACAACAAGCGTAAAAAGTAATTTAAACTTTATTGATGTCAAACGAAATAGAGACTTGATGTATTCCATCATTGCATATATCTCCTTGCTCAAAGATGTATATTTTAATTCTAACATATAAGAAAAAAATGAGGTATTCTCATTTTGAATTATTGATAATCCAAAAGAATACCTCATTTTATTTGTGATAAACCTTACCTAAGATTCAAAAACTCAGCAAATATCCTACACACCTCTTCTGCTTGCTCTTTATCTTCCATCTCGCTATATATTCTGAGAAGAGGTTCTGTTCCTGAAAATCTTGCCAATACCCAGCCACCATTTTTAAAGTATACTTTTACGCCGTCAATATAACTAACATCCAAAATTTCAAAAGGAAATTCAGGAAGAAGCTTTTTGTCAAAAAGTATCTCCTGCATTCCTGTTTTTTCTTCTGGATCGAAAGAAAAATCATTTTCTACCATATAAAGCGTACCATATATTTGGTGTATCTCATCAAGTATTTCAGAAATTTTTCTTCCAGATTTACATATAAGCTCTACTAAGAGAGTTGCTGCGAAGATTCCATCCTTTCCCTTTATATGTCCTTTGATTGTTAAACCTCCACTACTTTCTCCACCCAATATTGCTCCGGTTTCTTCCATTTTAGCACTTATATGCTTAAAACCTACAGGTACTTCGTAACATTTTTCACCAAAAGAGTTAGCAATTCTATCAAGCAGATGCGTAGTGGCTAAATTCCGAACAACAGGTCCCTTCCACCCTTTATACTTTAGGAAATAATAATAAAGCAAAACAAGAATATCATTGGGGTGTATAAAATTACCTTTTTCATCTATTATACCTATCCTGTCAGCATCACCATCTGTTCCAATTCCTAAATCGTATCCTTTTTCAACAACTAAATGTTTTAACCGATAAAGCGTAGAAGTTGTAGGTGAGGGTAGCCTTCCACCAAATAAAGTGTCATGTCGTTCATGTATAACATCAACATCACATCTTGCAGTAATTAATATAGTTTGCAGAGAAGTTCTTGATACGCCATACATTGGATCTAGAAGTATCTTTAACTTTTTCTTTTTTATTGCTTCAATATCTATCATACTGATAATAGTGTCGATATAATCATCAAACGGATCAATTATTTCAATTATACCATTTTCAATAGCCCTTTCGAATTTAATCTGTTTTATTGAATTTATTGATAAAGAATTTGCTATTGTTTCTATTATAGATGTTACTTCTTGTGGAGCATCTTTTCCTTCTTCGATAAACAATTTTATACCATTGTAATCTGCAGGATTGTGGCTCGCAGTGATTGTAGCTCCAAATTTTGTGTTGAGTTTTTTAACTGTAAACATTACAAGAGGTGTTGGAGATACTTTGTTAATAAAGAAAATCTTTATATTGTTTGCTGCCAATACTTCTGAAAACCAGCGAGCGGCTTTATCAGAAAGAAAACGTCGGTCGTATCCAAGTACAATTCCATCCGAATCAATACCTTTTTCTTTCATGTAAATACTAACTGCCTGAGCAACTTTTTGAATGTTTTCTTTAATAAAATCATCACCAATTATGGCACGCCATCCGCCTGTACCAAACTTAATCATTAATTTTATCCTCCTCAAAAATCATCTTATTGGTTAGTTATTGTCCCATTTCTACTATAACTTCGTTTATAGTACCTTCTGGTTGTGCGGGGATAAAATTACTTTCCAGTTTTTGACCATTAAGTGTAATTTGCTTTACTCCTTTTTCTACTCCATTTGGATTGATAACCGTAATCTTATAGTTTGCACCTCGGAATTTTCTAATTACCTCAAATTTGTCCCAATTAGCTGGTACGCATGGGTCAATAATTAATCCACCAAAGGTAGGTCTTATACCTAAAATCCAGTGTGTAACTGCATGATAAGCCCATCCAGCTGTCCCAGTAAGCCATGGATGTCTTGCCTTGCCAAAAGATTTGTGATATTTTCCGTAAACAAATTGACAGTAACTGTATGGTTCAGCCTCACGAATTTCAATTATGTCATTTTGGTTATAAGGAAGAAGTGCATCATAAAGCTCCATTGCTCTTGAACCACGACCAAGTTTGCATTCAGCTACCCATGCCCATGTATTAGCATGGCTAAAAATTGCACCATTTTCTTTAATTCCTTTATAAACTCTTGTCACAAAACCAATTTCGTCGTTTGGTTTAGAATATGCTGGGTATAAGAGATGAATTCCATATTTTGAGAACAAGTATTCATATACAGAATCCATAGCAGATTTTCCACGTTCAAAGTCTGCAACGCCTGAAACCACTGCCCATGCATTTGATTCCAAATAAATTTTTCCTTCTTCACATTCGTGACTACCTATTTTTAAACCATTTGCAGTAATTCCTCTCAAATACCATTTGCCGTCCCATAAAACTTCATTACAAATCTTTTTAATATTTTCTGCAAGTGCTGAATATTTTTCCACATCCTCTGTTCTTCCAAGAAATTGAGCAATTTCGATAAAAGACTGTATAGCCCAGTAGTGAAGCATAGAAACCATTGCACTTTCGCCATCACCGAGGTTTAGACAGTCATTCCAATCAGCTCTTAGTCCTTTAGCTATTCCGTGTGGACCAACATGCTTTGCAGTAAAATCAATAATTCGCTTCATATGTTCGTAAACTGTACCTTCACCTTTATCGGCAAATGGAATTACCATCTCAAGAAATTCAATTTCGCCTGTTTCTTTTACATACTCACTTATAGTAGGAATAAGCCAAAGAGCGTCATCTGAGCAAGCATCTTCAATACCGTGAATTACGCTTTCTTTCTTAGGCTTTGGGACTATAGTTGGTGATTTAAATTTTTGTTTTGTTGAATCCTCTTCTTCAAACCATTCTGGTTCAAAAAGATGCAAACCATAACCTTCACTGGTCTGTGCTTTCAGCAGTTCAATAATTCTTTGTTTACATTTTTGAGGATTTGTGTGAGGAATAGACATTGCATCTTGAGCTGTATCACGATAGCCCAGACCAGTTCTTCCTCCCACTTCTATAAAAGATGCAAATCTTGACCATACAACACATGTTTCTGCTTGATACAGATTCCAAATGTTTATCATTGTATTCAGGCCATCATGAGGTGTTTTGCACTGAAAACAAGAAAGTTTATCATCCCAGTATCTTTTAAGTTCATTAAAACTCCTATCCACAGTTTCTAAATTACTATATTTTTCTTTAATTTCTTTACCTTTATTCCTATTACCAACACCTAACATAAAAATGAATCTCTTTTCTTCTCCAGGTTCTAATATAAATCTCTTGTGAAGAGAGGCACAATGGTTTCCAGTCAAGTCTTCACTATTAGAACACATACCTTTTTCAACAGCGATTGGATTTGTTTCTGTTCTGTAATTGCCTATAAATACATCTCTTACACAATCGAAACTATCAGGGTCAAAATTGGAGGCAAAATAATGATACATATCTGGTATGTAAAAGAAATCATATTCTATAATGCCATCCTTATAACTTGAACCACTTGCATAAAGACTCATTTGAAGATTTTGATTGTCAATCTCTATATGGTGATATGAAAATTCAGCATAAGTAAAAATACTAAGCTTTCTTTTACTTACTCCTGTGTTTTTCACCCTAACATCCCAAATTTCAACTGCATCATCAAGGGGTATAAAAAGCCATTGTTCAGCATGTATATTGTTGTAATCACAAATAAATTTTGAGTATGAAAGACCATGTCTGCAAATATATTTAGCAAAGTTTAAATCTTTTCCTACAGGTTGCCACGAAATACTCCAATAATCTCCTGTTTCATCATCTCTCAGATATACATAATGACCAGGTCTATCAAGTGGGATTCCGTTTTGTCTAAATCTTGTTATCCTATGATACTGGGGGGTTTTATAAAAACTATAACCACCTGCATTGTGTGAGATTACTGTACACATGTCTTTGACGCCTAGATAATTCGTCCAAGAGACGGGAATATCCGGACGTTCTATTACATATTCTCGATTTTGGTTGTCAAAGTAACCATATCTCATAAAACTTCCAACTCCTTTTTTCTACATGATTTCAAGCAGAGAACATAAAGAACTGAGTAGGTTGCATCCAGAAATATTATATCAAACACCATTCTAATTGTTAAGGTAACAATACGTTTATCCAATAAGAACGACAAAAAAAGACGAGATTAAGCAATATAGATCAAAAAATGACAAATTAAGCAAATAGAAATGGGGTTGAAGAAGGTATATAATAAAAAATAGAAAAAAATCAGGAGGTTCTTAAAATGAAGAGAAGAAAGTTTTCACAAAAGATGGTAGCGGGGGCTGTTATAGTGTGGTTTATTCTGAGCGTGATTTTAACTGGCAATATGGGATATACAAAAGCAATAGCTGCATCATCGAAGATGATTGTAGGATATTATCCAGAGTGGGCAATTTACAGTGCACATAACAATTATTATGTAGAGCATATTCCATGGGGTAAGGTGACGCATATTAATTATGCATTTGCAAAAATTCAAAACGGAGAAATTGCAGTTGTTGACTCCTGGGCAGCACTTGAAAAACCTTTTGGTGATGACACGTGGGACAAGCCTATAAAAGGGAATATTGGACAGCTGATAAAATTCAAACAGCTCTATCCAAATGTAAAAGTCCTTATTTCAGTTGGTGGATGGACTCTATCAGGAGAATTTTCAGATGTTGCGCTAACAGAGGAGAGTCGCAAGAAGTTTGCTGATAGTTGTGTAAGGTTTATTAGGCAATACAGTTTTGACGGCGTAGATATTGACTGGGAGTATCCAGTAAGTGGAGGATTGCCTACTAACAGATATCGTCCTGAAGATAAACAAAACTTCACATTACTCTTAAAAACATTGAGAGAAACATTAGATGCAGCAGGGGCTGAAGATGGTAAGCATTACCTTTTAAGCATTGCAGCTCCTGCAGGATATGAACAGATTTGGAATACTGAGCCCAACAAATATCATCAGTATGTAGATTATATCAATGTAATGAGCTATGACTATCATGGTGCATGGGAGAATGTAACTAATCATTTGGCACCATTATACAGCAACCCCAATGATCCATCTGTTCTAGAAAAGAAAGAAAGATATAATGTTGATTGGACAATCCAAGAATATATAAGACTAGGCGTTCCGAGAGAAAAAATTAATGTAGGTGTTCCATATTATTCAAGGGGTTGGAGAGAAGTTTCTACTACGCAAGGAATTAATGGATTATTTGCACCAGCAAATGGAGCTCCTATGGGGATATGGGATGATGCATCAAGTGGAGCAACAGGAACTAATCCATTCTACTATATCAAAGAAGTATTAGAAGCTGATCCTAAGTACCAGAAGTATAGAGACGAATATGCTAAGGTACCTTGGTTATGGAATGCTCAGGATCGCATAATGTATACCTATGATGATGAGGAGTCGATTGCAACAAAGTGTGACTACGTTTTAGCTAATGGATTAGGCGGGATCATGTTCTGGGAGTTATCAGGAGATTATCCATCTAAAGGAAGCACGCTTACCACTTTAATTTATAATAAGTTTGCGGGAGGAAGTACACCAACACCTACAGTAACACCAACACCAACACCTACAGTAACACCAACACCAACACCTACAGTAACACCAACACCAACACCTACAGTAACACCAACACCAACACCTACAGTAACACCAACACCAACACCTACAGTAACACCAACACCAACACCTACAGTAACACCAACACCAACACCTACAGTAACACCAACACCAACACCTACAAGTGTAGCAGAATGGCAACCGTATACAGCATATAAGGTAGGTGACATGGTAAGCTATCAAGGACAGTTATATAAATGTTTGCAGGCACATACATCGCTACCTGGGTGGGAGCCGCCGATTGTACCAGCATTGTGGACACTTGTAAATTAGTGATGAATGGATTGGTTGTGAGTGTGGAAAAAGGGGAGAGGGAGGCTCCCTCTCCCGATTTTTTGTGTTAAAACTAAGAAGAGAAAGGAAGTATAAGAAATTATGAAAGAAAATTAATTAAAAGAGCTGGGTCGATACTGTTACGTATTGTTTTATACACTATTATATTACCTACTACATTTTGTTAAATCAGAGGAGAGGGGAGAATGGCAACCGTATACAGCATATAAGGTAGGTGACATGGTAAGCTATCAAGGACAGTTATATAAATGTTTGCAGGCACATACATCGCTACCTGGGCGGGAGCCGCCGAAAGTGCCGATATTATGGAAAGTGGTAGGTGCAGCGAGTACGACACCGACACTAACGTCTGCTTCCACACCAACACCGACGGTTACACCTACCCCAACGTCAACACTTACACCATACCAACTCCAAATACTGATGAGTATGTAACATTGAAAGTTGAAATTACAACACTGTATCCATCCTTAAACATTGATTGCAGGTGAGATGAAGACCAGCTAATTAAAGTCAAAAGTTTTTAAAAAATTTTTGATAACATTTTATGGTAAAAAATTCTTTTAAAAGGGTATAAGAAGGTAAGCCCTCTATTAGAAGTTGACATAATATATGGAGGCTGAGCGCATATTATGGTTAACCAATGTTTTGTTAATAAAACAATTATTTATACGCAACAAACAGCAGTCTTGTTAAAACATTTTTGAATATGTTCTTCAGGAGTTCTAAGTTCAAAAGGCT
>Ga0063235_10097_pt1 | contig 10980 bp, 10 predicted proteins | sample YelNatPoosite2B6_FD_60082 | JGI IMG/M metagenome (GOLD analysis project Ga0063235, IMG submission 60082) | Hot spring thermophilic microbial communities from Obsidian Pool, Yellowstone National Park, USA - site 2 B6 (version 2) (version 2) | ecosystem: Environmental > Aquatic > Thermal springs >...
GTGGCTCAGTTTGGCTAGAGCGCCTGGTTCGGGACCAGGAGGTCGCAGGTTCGAGTCCTGTCATCCCGACCATTTTATATGCCATCACCTAAATTCTGAAGCTCCCCATAGAGTTTTTTAAGTGCCTTTTTCTCTATTCGTGAGACATATGAGCGGGAGATACCAAGCAGGCTTGCAACCTCCATCTGGGTTCTTTCTATGCCATTTTTAAGCCCGTACCTGAGTTCAATAATCTTCTTTTCGCGACCTTTTAAAATTTTGTCAAGCTTTTTCAAAAGATTTTTTATCTGGATTTTTAAATCAACCTGCTCGTCTATATCGTCCTGGTCGTTTTGCAAAACGTCCATGAGCGTTATTTCATTTCCGTCCTTGTCGCTGCCAATTGGATTCTCAAGGGAAAGCTGGGACAAAAATTTTTTGTTCTGTCTAAGATACATCAGTATCTCGTTCTCTATACATTTTGCTGCATATGTGGAAAGCTTTGTGCTCTTGTCCTTTGAATAAGTCTCAATCGCTTTTATAAGGCCAATTGTCCCAACAGAAATGATATCATCTGTTAAATTTGGGAATGAAAATGTGTATTTTTTTGCTATATGTGCAACAAGTCGCAAATTTTTTTCAACGAGAATATTTCGCGCTTCTTTGCAGCCTTCCCACATCTTGTTCAGATACATTTCTTCCTCTTCAGAAGACATCGGTTGGGGGAATGAACTTTGATTTTCGATGTAAAACATTGGCAATAACCCCGCCACACTTTTTAAGGTCAGCATATAGTTTATGCTCATTCCCCCATTTTGTTGCATGTCCACCATTATTTTTTAATTTTCAATCTTTTTCCTCAACATTGCAAACTCTGCAACAGGTCTGTCAAACTTTATTTTTGTAAGTTGTTGTGCATGAGGAACAACATCTAAGGGAGTCCCTTCAAGGTCATATATGTTGTTTAGTTTCTGAACAAAATACGTACCATCTGGAAGCATAACCTCAACAGTATCTCCCTTGTAAAACCTGTTCCTTTGTTCAACCACAGCCCAGCCGTCATTCAAAACCTCCTTGACAATGCCTACAAATTCATATTCTCTGACATATTTGCTTGACTCAAATCTGTAATCATTTGCTCCTGGCTTTCCAAAATAAAAGTTGGTTGTGTAACTTCTATGAGAACACTTTGCGATTTCTTCAAACCACTCTTGTTCTGGTTCAAAATGCTCAGGGTCTTTTATAAACTTATCAATTGCTTTTCTGTAAACACTTACAACTGTTGCAACATAAAAGCTGCTTTTCATTCTGCCTTCAATTTTAAAAGCATCGATACCCGCAAAAACAAGTTTGTCAATATGTTCTACCATACAAAGGTCTTTTGAATTAAAAATATATGTGCCATCAACATCTTCAAAAACCTCAAAATACTGGCCTGGCCTTTTTTCTTCCATGACATAATATTTATATCTGCACGGATGAGCACACTCACCCCTGTTTGCGTCTCTGTATGTCATATATGCGCTCAGAAAACATCTGCCTGAATATGAAATACAGACCGCTCCATGAACAAATGCTTCAAGCTCAAGACTTTCTGGAATATTCTCTCTTATTTCTCTAATTTCATCTAAAGAGAGTTCTCTTGCAAGCACAATCCTTTTTGCACCAAGCTGATGCCAAAAACGAGCAGACTCATAGTTTGTTGTATTTGCCTGAGTGCTTATATGAATTGGTATCTCAAGCTTTTTGGCTTTCATGAATATCCCCGGGTCGGACACAATTATTCCGTCAAATTCAAAGTCTTTTATAATGTCAAAAAATTCATCTATTTTCCTAATATCTTCATTCCTTGCAAATATATTAGCTGTAAGATACACCTTTTTACCATATTTGTGTGCAAAATCAATGCCCTCTTTCATCTCATCAAAATCAAAATTGCCAGCATATTTTCTGAGCCCAAATTCTTTTCCACCAATATATACACTGTCTGCGCCGTACAAAATTGCAGTTTTGAGCTTTTCCAAATCGCCTGCAGGTGCAACAAGCTCTGGTTTTTTTACTTTTATCATCTTCTCAAAAACCTCCACAACCTTTTCTTCTATTTTTTTATCGCTATCAATACACCATCGCTGATAGGAAGAAGTGTCATTATAAAATCAGGGTCATCTTCAATCATTTTTATGAAATTATTCATCCTTTTTGCAATTGTTATCATTCTTCTTTTAAGATACTTTCTTTCAACAACCATTCCTTTAAAAAGTACATTGTCACATACAAGGAGGCAGTTTTTAGCCATCTTCTCCCTGGTAAGGTTGAAATAATCAATGTATTGAGCTTTTGCAGCATCAAAAAATATCATGTCAAACTCTTCTTCAATTGCCTCTAAAACTTCTTCTGCCTCCCCACCAATTACAACTATCTTGTCCTGTGCACCAAATTCTTTTATATTCTTTTTTGCTTCCATGACCATATCAAAATCCATCTCTATTGTAACAATCTTTGCTTCGGGAAAACCTATGTGCATAGACAACGCTGAAAAGCCAACAGCCGTGCCAATCTCCAATATTCTCTTTGGTTTTTTGAGCATTGAAAGTATTGTCAAAAGCCGCGATACCTCTTTTGAAACTATTGGTATATTTCTCTTTTGAGCCTCCTTTTCAATCTTAGAAAGTCTTGGGTCCATATTTGTAAGCTTACTTCTTATAAACTGGTTTAAAATGTCCTGCGATATATCCATTTTTTATTTTTTCCCTTCTTCTATTTGTTTTTGAGCCTTCAAATGGTCTTCAAATGTCTTTGAAAATATATGACTTCCATCTTTTTTAGCAACAAAAAATAGATAATCTGTTTTTGCAGGAGCTAAAGCTGCAAGAAGACTTTTTTTACCAGGACTGCAGATAGCAGAAGGTGGCAGTCCTTTTTTCAGGTATGTATTATATGGAGATTCTATTCTCACATCCTGCAAAGAAAGAACCTCTTTGTGAACAGGCAATAAGTATTCTACTGTCGCACAGCTTTCTAGCTTTGTATTTCTTTTTAGCCTGTTTAAGAAAACCCCAGCAATGACTCCCCTTTCACTGTCTTTTTTTGCCTCTTTTTCAACAATTGAAGCAAGTATAACTGTCTGAACATCATCTAAATCTGTGGTCTTTTTATCCTTTATACTTTCATACACTTCTAAAAATCTATTTAGCATCATCTTTATAATATCCTTTTCAGAAGTGCCGGGATATACTTCATATGTATCGGGGAACAAAAATCCTTCAAGCTTGTACTTTACCTCTTTTGAAGTGTATTTATACTTAAAATTAAAGTTATAACTATTCACAGTTTCCAAAAACTTATTTTCATCTATAAGTCCAAGACTTTGCAGTTTTTTAGCAATCTGCCGTACTGTATATCCTTCTGGAATAGTAACCCTAACAGCAGTCTTTGGAATAAAACCTTTTTCAAGAGTTTTGCACAACTGCTTATATGTCATATCAGACGAAAGTTTGTATTTTCCTGCTGCTATTTTATAGTTATTGAGTTTAACATAAAACATGAAAAAGTAAGGGTTTTTTATAATCCCATTTTTCTTCAAAATCATAGCAACATCTTTTGTGGATGTATTTTGAGGAATTTCTACAACAGTTTCAATCACTTTCTCATTTTGAAGTTTTAAATATACACAAACAAGCGAAAAAGTTAAAACAAAGATGAGTAATATAGCATTAATAAATCTCTTTTGCCAAAATCTTTTCACAGCAATTACCCCAAACTTTTCTTTACTTTTATGTTCATATTATACCACAATTAAAACTCAAAAAGAAAAAGAGCCTTCAATAAACAGGCTCCTTTTCTTCTTTCTTCACTCTTGCCTCTACCTTCTTTCTCATCTCATGATTTAAAATCTTTTTCCTGAGCCTTAAATTCTTTGGTGTCACTTCCAAAAGCTCATCCTCTGCTAAAAATTCTATACACTCTTCAAGGGAGAGCTGAACTGGTGGAATCAAACGCAAAGCTTCATCTGCCGTCGCCGAACGCATGTTTGTAAGATGTTTTTTCTTACAAACGTTTACAACAATATCTTCTGGACGTGAGCTTTCACCAACAATCATACCTTCATATACTTCAGTTCCAGGACCTATAAAAAGTCTTCCTCTCTCCTGGGCATTGTAAAGACCATATGTTACAGCCTCTCCAGTTTCAAAAGCTATTAAAGCACCTCTGTTCCTCTCCGGAATATAACCAGCATATGGCATGTAATCATAAAACACATGATTCATAACGCCATTGCCTTTTGTATCTGTCAAAAACTCTGATCTAAAACCTATAAGTCCTCTGGCAGGAATAATAAATTCAAGACGCATAAATCCGTCATTTAAAATGGTCATATTTTGAAGCTGTGCCCTTCGCGGGCCCAATTTTTCCATGACAGTGCCCATAAATTCTTCTGGTACATCTACTATCAAATATTCATATGGCTCATAAACTTCACCATCTATTATCTTTGTTATAACCTGCGGTTTTGAAACCTGAAACTCATAACCCTCTCTACGCATGGTTTCAATCAATATTGCCAAATGAAGTTCTCCTCTTCCTGAGACCTTAAATGCATCCGGTGAGTCTGTCTCCTCAACTTTAAGTCCAACATTTTTCTCAAGCTCCTTAAAAAGACGCTCTCGCAGATGCCTCGATGTTACATAATCACCTTCTTTTCCTGCAAAAGGTGAGTCGTTTGTTGAAAATATCATGGAGATTGTTGGCTCATCAATCTTGACAAACTCCAAAGCCTCTGGATTCTCCGCGTCTGCAACAGTCTGACCAATGTTAATACCATCTATTCCAGCAATCGCAACAATATCACCAAGCTTTGCCTCGCTACATTCTACCCTTTTTAAATCTTCAAACTTATACAGCTTTGTAACCCTTGTCTTTTGCAAAACTCCATCTTGTTTTGTGCAAACTGCAACCTGCTGATTGAGTTTTACTTTTCCTCTTACAACCTTTCCAATAGCAATTCTACCAATGTAATTGTCATAGTCAATTGAAGTTACAATCATCTGGAAAGGCCCATCAATTTCACCTGTTGGTGCTGGAATATTGTTTATAATCATCTCAAAAAGTGGCTCTAAATTGTGACTTTCATCTTCTAAATCAAACTTGGCAATACCTTCCTTTGCTGATGCAAATACATATGGAAAATCAAGCTGGTCTTCGTCTGCTCCAAGCTCAATAAACAGGTCTAAGACCTTGTCCAAAACCTCATAAGGCCGAGCAAAAGGCCTGTCAATTTTATTTATAACAACAATTGGTTTTAGTTTAAGCTGCAAAGCTTTTCTGAGCACAAACTTTGTCTGTGGCATTGGACCTTCATAAGCATCCACAATCAAAAGTACACCATCAGCCATTACAAGCGATCTTTCAACTTCGCTTCCAAAATCTGCATGCCCCGGTGTGTCTATTATATTTATCTTTATGCCTTTGTACATAATGGCAGTATTCTTTGCCATTATGGTAATTCCTTTTTCTCTTTCCAGCTGGTTCGAATCTAATATTCTCTCTTCAACCACTTGATTTTCGCGAAACACTCCACTTTGTTTTAGCATTGCATCAACTAAAGTTGTTTTTCCATGGTCAACATGGGCAATTATAGCAACGTTTCGGATGTCAGTTCTTTGGGTTAGCATTTTCAGACCTTTGGCTGCCTCCTTTAAAAATTTGCAGGTAGATTTTTATTTTAAATAGGTGTAAGTAAAAAGTCAATAAGTAAATGATATAACAAATTAAAAGCAGGAAAGTGAATAACCCCTGCTCTTAATATGCATATCCTTTGGTTGTTATGTTTTTGCACTTTAATATTTTATATTTTCGCAAAAATTTATCCTCATATTTTCACAATTCCAGACGCAATGTGTTGGGCAACTAACTCTTTATCATAATAAATATCAGTTTTTTCCAATATTCCTGTTGTTTTAAGTTCAAATATCGTTTTATATTTTAATAATTCTTTTTCGTATGAAAAATCCATAAATAGATTATCCCTGCATTCGGTCAAATGCTTAGTCCTGGCTTCTTTTAAAAAATCATATACTTGATTTACACCAATTGGACATTTATCCAAAACATAACCAACATAATCACATACCCATACCACTTTATTGCTGTCTTTCTCAATTATTGTTTCAACCCCTGCGTAGGGATTAAACCCACGATAAGAATCTTTAAAAATGTACCGGTTCATTTCTTTTTTAAACTCCCAATCGTAAACATCTGATGTTGCATATGGATTAAAATCATTCGTTTTCTTTACATAGCAAGATAATCTTCCTTCAATTATTATTCTTTGCAATATGTCCAACATAGTAATATTCCCTCCTAACCATTCATTAGATATAATTTGTTTACCTTCAGGCCTTTAAAAAAGTTTATTTTCTCACCATTTCAAGTTGATTGTTATTTTAGTATCCAATATTACTTATATTCATGTCTAACTCTGCAAGCATTTGATTCACAATTAAGTAATTATAAACTGGAATAACACCATCCCAATAACCAATATTAAAACCAATTGGATTGAGGTAGCTTTTAAAGGAAATTTTTTCGGCTTTTGTAAGAGCTTCTTTTGGAGGGTTAGGGAATAAAACATCTTTCCCAAATTTGATGTTATCAAGGGTTATTTGCAATGTTGTATAATTACCGTTGTAAGTAATAATTATTTTCTTAGTTTTATAGTCATTCACATCAATATAAAAGTTATATTCAACAGGATTTATAGGTATCATTTCAAGCAAATCATCACTTACAAGATCTAAAAGATCAGTTACAATACCCACACTACCAGCCAAATCTCCTTTATCTCCCAATACTTCACTTATACTGTCTCCTATTAATCTTCCAAACACACTTGCTACGTTAAACAATTTTTTGACATTTTCTTTCAGAAATTTTTTAGTGCATGCTTCCATTTTAGTTTGAGGAATAATAACTAAGGCATTTTTTGTCTTTAATTTTTTCCCTCCAACAACCACTATTTTGTCTGAAAACCTTGCTTTTTCACTTAGGACAGCATTTTTAAGATCCTGGTTGAAGTCTTTTCTGCTTTTTAATGTTAAAACATTAATCACAAAGTCCGAATTTATTTGTTCCTTTATTTCTTTAATGGACACATAATAATAAAAAGAATTACTCTTATTTTTGTAATAAATGTTGTTCTTAAAATATATCATACCTCCTACTATTAACAAGCAAGAATACTTGTATCACTATTCAACCCAAAAATCGGTATTCAAGGGCATGTTACAATTAGCTACTTAGTGTATTATCACCTGTGTTGGCTTAGAGATAATAATACCACCAATTCCTACTTGACCTAAACTATTATCTCCCCAACCATATAAATCCCCTTCTCTTGTCAATGCCAATACATGTCCTCCTTTACAAGATATCCATACAGCTCCTTCAAACACTTTCACAGGTCTGGGTTCATACCATGAATCTGTGTCAGTTCCAAGTGTTCCCAAATTAAATCCCCATGCATAAACTTCTCCATTTTTTGTTAATGCAAAGCTTCTATTTGCACCTGCAGCTACCATTTTTATATTATCCATTACTTTTACAGGCTTATCTATTCGAAGATTGGGTATTGCTATTCCATTGCCTATTTCCCTATGAGCTGGATCACTGCCCCAGGCATATAAACTTCCATCTTTTGTAACAGCCAAGCAATGGTCATAACCGCTTGCCATTGATACTACATTACTCAATACTTTCTCAATCACAAATGATTCTATCTGCGTATGGCTTCCTTTCCATGAAGTTTTACCTTTCAATGCATATAAGGTCCCGTCCTTTTTCAAGATTAGAGTCTGATACCCTGCACTAATTTCGTCTACATTGTTTGTTATGTTATACATTTTTTGTCTGTTTTCCTTGATAACTTGCCACTTAAGAGTATCTCGTTCTGCTTGAACAACAAAAACTAACGCATACATTTTACCATTTTTTGTTACAACAAATGTTTCATTTTCATTAGTATCTACTTGTGTAATTCCTTTTAATACTATTTTAGGTTTTGAAATTATTTTATTATTGGTAAAGTCAATAGTATTGTTTGTGTTACTTCCCCACTCAAAAAGTTCACCTTTTTTATTAATCAAAAAACTACGTTGAGTTCCTGCTAAAATTCCTATAATTTCCCTAACATTAATATTTATTTTTGTGGGCCTACATAAGGGATTTTTGGTTCCGTTCCCTAACTGATTATATGAATTATTGCCCCATCCATATAATTTTCCATCCTTAGTTAAAGCAAGAGAATGGTCAGCACCCGCACTACATAAAGAAACATTTTTCATGATTAAAACAGGCCTATCTACTCTTTCTGGCGCACCAAAGATAAATGGTCCAGTGTTATTGCAAAAAATGTATAACTTTTTATCTTTTGTCACTGCTAATTTACCAGATGCCAACATAACATTTGACATTATCTTAACAGGCTTAAATTCCATGAGTTTACCATTATTAGATTGGCGAAACTTATTTTTGATTACAATAGTATCAGTATAACCTCGTCCCAATCCCCATAATACCCCGTTTTTATCAATTAACAAACTGTAAGATTCACCTGCGTAAATATATGAAATACCTTTTATGTCTTTAAAATTTACTCTTACCGGTTTTTCACTGAAATTTTTACCCCATCCCGGATCAAATCCTAACTCACTATCATTGTTGTAGCACCACGCATATAACTCACCTTTCTTGGTTAATGCCAAAACATGATTACTTCCTGCAGAAACACTTTGAACCCCACTCATTATTTTTACTGGTTTAATTTTATCTATTTTACTGCCATCACCCAACTGTCCAACCTCATTTGCACCCTATCCATATAAATCACCATTTTTGGTAATATCAAAACTTGTATACCATCCAGCTGCTACATCTTTAACATTTGTCATAATCTTAATAGGTTTGTTACAGTCAACTCTTGTCCCATTTCCTAACTGTCCGCGATCGTTGAGTCCCCATGCATATAAATCTCCATTTTTTGTAACTGCCAAGCTATGATAATTACCAGCAGCTATTGCAACTACATTTTTCAAAATTTTTACAGGAGTAGTTTTGCTCTCTTTTGTCCCATCTCCTAATTGTCCATACTCGTTATTACCCCAACAATATAAATTCCCACTCTGGTCTATTACTAATACATGTGCCCATCCGGCTTTTGCAATCTTAACATGTTCCATTACTTTCGTAGGCAAATATCGAGATTCTAAAGTTCCACCTAACTCCCATTCGTAAAGTTCTCCATTTTCTGTTATAGCAAGGTTTTGATTACCGCCCGTATAAACATAGACTATTTTCTTTCACATATCAATTTGATGCTTTTATATAGAAAGTGCTTAATGTTATCAATATAACACTTATCAGAAATAAAATGTATTTTATTCTTCTTCCTCTTAAGTTTTTTCCCATTATTAATCATATCCGCACCCTCTCTCTTTTTTCACAGCTAATTAATTTGCCCATATCCATACGATTCCCTTTTAATCAGTATCCAGCTCACATCTGAACTTTTATTTTCATTCTTCGCTTCAATATATACTTTTATATTTTCATCAAGCTCACATGACGCAAGATAGCACCCAGACTCTTCATCGATACCTTCATTGATTTTCTTTATTTCCCTGATATTTTTTAACTTTTGAACTACCTCTGAAAAAGAATCCCTCAGTGGTATGCCGAAAAGTTTTATAGTATTTCCAGCCAGAATAGCATAAACATTTGCATCGTTCATATTTTCCAAACAATCTACCGAATTTAATAGAAAGCTAAGCGCAAGGCCGCTTTTAGTTGAATATTGCAAACCTCCTTCGTAGGAATATACATTGGTTGGTAAACCAAATTTTTTCCTTATTTCGCCCAAATTTGCATCTAATAGTTCTTTTATTGTATTACAATCTTTTAAATCTACATCTGTTTCTACTTTTTTACCATTTAGTTCATCAAAGCTAAACCAAAATTTTACAATACCTCTTGCAAATGATGCTATTTCGTATGGTTCAAAATAAACCATAATTCCTCCATTTTTGAAAATTGCATTATCAAGTATATCTTCAGCAGGTGTTTCTTGCTTATTTTGTCCCCAAAATACTTCATATGGTGGATCATCTAAATCCTTACACAATGCCCTTGCAAAGTATATATAATTTGGAATTAACTTGCGTTGTTCACTGTTTAAGAGATCTTTAGGCTTCATCTCATTACCTGTTTCCACATTAAAGTTGAAACCTTTAACCTCTACTAAGCCATGAGCGCCACCTGTATATGAGTATTCCTCAAATAGAAAAGAAATGTAGGGTGAAACACTTTTATCCCATTCACATTTGATATTAAGTATGTATGGATAAAAATCAAGTTCATTCTTTGGCCCTTCAGCTACTCTTTTTATGTTTTCTATTTGTTGGTCAATATACCTCTTGAGAATAGAGTTTATTTTCTCACGTATATCTTGTTTTAACCCACTCCCAATCACTTTAGGGATTAATACATCTATTTCGTATTTCTCTGTTGATTGATATATTCTTTCAAATACAACATCCCATGTAGGTTTGTTTGTAGCTTTATTCCCACTTGACTTAATGGTCTGATTCGATTTTTGTAAAGCTGGAGTGTTGATTTTACTTATACTTTCTTTTTTTGTTTTAAACACTGAACATCCAGTAATTGACAATAATAAAAGAATAAATATACAAACGATTATCAATCTACCCTTTCTCATGCCCACAGACCACCTCTATACCGAACTAAAAATATCTTAATTTACCTAACCCTATAAAATTCATAATTACCCATGCCAGAACCAGGGATAGGTTCTAAAATCAGTTTATTGCCATTAATTTTGTAATAATATCCCTCTTTGCCCGTCAGCGTTCCGGTAAGATATAATTTATTCCCCTCTATCTCCCACGCACCACCTATCCAATAGTAGTGGGCTTTAAATGTACCATTTGG
>Ga0063235_10124_pt1 | contig 7316 bp, 5 predicted proteins | sample YelNatPoosite2B6_FD_60082 | JGI IMG/M metagenome (GOLD analysis project Ga0063235, IMG submission 60082) | Hot spring thermophilic microbial communities from Obsidian Pool, Yellowstone National Park, USA - site 2 B6 (version 2) (version 2) | ecosystem: Environmental > Aquatic > Thermal springs > Hot...
CTATGTCTACTCCTACAACTAAAGTTTTTTCTGTTACTTGTAATATCTTTTCATTTTGTGTATACTTCAAAGAGGGTACCTCCTTTGTTGTGTTTTGTCGTAAGTTGTACAACTTACATTCTGTATTTTACCAGGAGGTACCTTATCTTTTCAAATCTCATTTTTCGTCATTTTCACTCATTTTCGTTCATTACAGGAATGCTCATAGTTCAGATAAAACAGTTAGCTCGTCCCACGTTTTGTCTGTAAAGTCTGAAGTTTACATCCCTCATAGTTCAGATAAAACCACCTTTACGAATTCCTTTACCTCATCAATACTTATGTTTACATCCCTCATAGTTCAGATAAAACTTTGAGTATATTGCCTCTTTCATTAGCACTCAATTCGTTTACATCCCTCATAGTTCAGATAAAACGCATGGATGCAATCACCTACAAAGCCTGTTGACGACAGTTTACATCCCTCATAGTTCAGATAAAACACTAATAGCAGGTACGCCAGCAGTACCAGTACCGCCAGGTTTACATCCCTCATAGTTCAGATAAAACGAGATAATAGAGAATGATAGCATATTGCAAAGGTTGCGTTTACATCCCTCATAGTTCAGATAAAACATGTATATGGTAAGATAGGCAACATAATATCGGATATGTTTACATCCCTCATAGTTCAGATAAAACAGGTGATTATGTTGGCTTCAATTTTTAAAAGAAATGAGTTTACATCCCTCATAGTTCAGATAAAACTGAAAGACAAGTTAATTTTAGACAATGACATACAGTTGTTTACATCCCTCATAGTTCAGATAAAACACAGCAGGATACCTAAATTGTCTTTCTCATCAATTGCGTTTACATCCCTCATAGTTCAGATAAAACGTCAACTGGAGGATACAAAACCATTTCTTTCGCAACGTTTACATCCCTCATAGTTCAGATAAAACGTGGTTACCTGTAAAGTTACATGCACGTGTTACATATGTTTACATCCCTCATAGTTCAGATAAAACTGATAATGGAGAAATAATATTGAAAATACCACCGAGGTTTACATCCCTCATAGTTCAGATAAAACGTGCCCTGAAATTCGAAAAGATAAAGAAAATCGTTGTCGTTTACATCCCTCATAGTTCAGATAAAACTATTGACTCTATCAACTAAGCCTGACACTTCTGCAAGTTTACATCCCTCATAGTTCAGATAAAACCGTTAAAATCTTTTGTTAAAACAGTCGGTAAAAAATTGTTTACATCCCTCATAGTTCAGATAAAACTAGCTTATAAAGCAATTCACAATCCAAAGGAGGATGAAGTTTACATCCCTCATAGTTCAGATAAAACTCGACAATAATACACTTGATGAAATAATCTACAGCTTGTTTACATCCCTCATAGTTCAGATAAAACTTACTTTGATAGTATAAGTATAGCTGCTTTGCAAGAGTTTACATCCCTCATAGTTCAGATAAAACTTATGATATAATCATTTCAGCGCAATCTGATAGAATGTGTTTACATCCCTCATAGTTCAGATAAAACCCTCTTCCTGCTTCTTCTTCCCACAGCTGCATAGAACGTTTACATCCCTCATAGTTCAGATAAAACAGCGGATTCAACAAATTACATTTTAAAGTGCCTACTGTTTACATCCCTCATAGTTCAGATAAAACCAGCTTGAAGCACCTCAATTGTATATCTCATCTGCTGGTTTACATCCCTCATAGTTCAGATAAAACGGAATACTTTTCGCAGGAACATAATCAACCCCGCTCAGTTTACATCCCTCATAGTTCAGATAAAACTCGCATACTTTATTTATATTAAACTCTTTTAATAAAAGTTTACATCCCTCATAGTTCAGATAAAACTTTTAATTACACACAACTATCAATTGTGTGTGGTCGCGTTTACATCCCTCATAGTTCAGATAAAACAAATTCAAACATTTAATTATCCCCACCTTTCAGGAGTGTGTTTACATCCCTCATAGTTCAGATAAAACTAAAAGTAGCCTTCCCACTGGGGATTGAGCCTGTTAAGTTTACATCCCTCATAGTTCAGATAAAACACTTTGTTTGTTTCTTCTATTGCTTTTCTTAGCTCATAGTTTACATCCCTCATAGTTCAGATAAAACTTTGCTGTTAAGAAAGGCGTTCAGCTTGTGAGGAACATGTTTACATCCCTCATAGTTCAGATAAAACTTTCTATAGTAACAAAAAAATCTGTGAGTACAGGAGGTTTACATCCCTCATAGTTCAGATAAAACCGTAGAAAAAGAAGAATATCTTGAAACAAGTAATCACGTTTACATCCCTCATAGTTCAGATAAAACGCTATTTGTCTATATAATCAGTTTAAAAGTGCCCCTGAGTTTACATCCCTCATAGTTCAGATAAAACCTTCGTTTTTATTAAGTAATACATTTAAACCTCGATTGTTTACATCCCTCATAGTTCAGATAAAACCTAATTGTTTTAACTTTTTCATTGTTTCGCAAATCTGGTTTACATCCCTCATAGTTCAGATAAAACTTAAGAAGAGAGTTCAAGACATTGTAAATGCTGTTGAACGTTTACATCCCTCATAGTTCAGATAAAACTCTGTAAATTACAGGTGTAAGAGTAATATAGTTGATAGTTTACATCCCTCATAGTTCAGATAAAACTTTCGCAGATAGAGTTCAGGGTAATGGTATCTTTAGCGTTTACATCCCTCATAGTTCAGATAAAACCTCGGGGATAAATACAAAAACCCAACACCTACAGTCGTTTACATCCCTCATAGTTCAGATAAAACAAGTTAAGGTTTGGAAGATAGACCAAGCTTCAGTTAAGTTTACATCCCTCATAGTTCAGATAAAACAAAAACAGCACCTAATAATAACACTTTCCGCACGATGTTTACATCCCTCATAGTTCAGATAAAACTTAGATGGGTATTGCGTCTTGCAAAGTACATTGAGTAAGTTTACATCCCTCATAGTTCAGATAAAACTTGGTGCAGATTAGCGTAGATAGGGGTTTTTATGGAAGTTTACATCCCTCATAGTTCAGATAAAACGAGTAAAGGGGGGAGTTGAGTGATAGAGTTGTATACGTTTACATCCCTCATAGTTCAGATAAAACGAAAGCCTCCAGCGAAAAATAAGAAAACCGCAACCGGGTTTACATCCCTCATAGTTCAGATAAAACTGATGATTTTGAGCAGATAACATATCAAAAACATAAGCGTTTACATCCCTCATAGTTCAGATAAAACCTATCCTGAATAACTGAGTTAAAAAATGATATTCAACGTTTACATCCCTCATAGTTCAGATAAAACCTTTGCTATCCAACTTAAAAGTTATCTCAGTTCCTGTGTTTACATCCCTCATAGTTCAGATAAAACGAGTGAAGGTAGCAAGGAAGGCAAAAGAGATGCTAATAGTTTACATCCCTCATAGTTCAGATAAAACGAGGAGCTGCCAAAGAAGTTGTATATCGTATCGGATAGTTTACATCCCTCATAGTTCAGATAAAACGTTTTAGTTAAAGGATAAAAGAGTTTTTGCTAGAACGTTTACATCCCTCATAGTTCAGATAAAACTATTTGATAAGGTATACAGTTAGAAGAGTCAAGAGGGTTTACATCCCTCATAGTTCAGATAAAACTGAGGTCTATAATGCACAGAAGTTAGCTTTATTAAAGTTTACATCCCTCATAGTTCAGATAAAACGATGATTTTGAGCAGATAACATATCAAAAACATAAGCGTTTACATCCCTCATAGTTCAGATAAAACACCTTTCGCTGTTTAATACCTCTAACATGTAATCTACGTTTACATCCCTCATAGTTCAGATAAAACGTGCGGTGATTAGTTTTGATAGTTAAAAGTTTTTTGAGTTTACATCCCTCATAGTTCAGATAAAACGGCATAAAGCAGCTTTTGGTGTAGAGGTTAAAGAAGGTTTACATCCCTCATAGTTCAGATAAAACAAGTTGGTGCGGATAATAAAAAAGGAACAATTTCTTCGTTTACATCCCTCATAGTTCAGATAAAACAAATTATTCATGCTCCTCATCCTTTCCCGCAATAACTGTTTACATCCCTCATAGTTCAGATAAAACATGATTGAGATTATATTATTTGGTGTATTATTAGCGTTTACATCCCTCATAGTTCAGATAAAACTGGGGAAAGGTGATGACGCTTCTGTATTTTTTAAATCGTTTACATCCCTCATAGTTCAGATAAAACTGTTAACGATGTACATCATATAATACCTGTATATTTGTTTACATCCCTCATAGTTCAGATAAAACATGTAGATGAGTATTTTAGAGACGATAAAATAATATGTTTACATCCCTCATAGTTCAGATAAAACCAACTATGAGTTTAAATATGCTCCAGTATTTTTAAAGTTTACATCCCTCATAGTTCAGATAAAACGTAAGAGAGATGATACTAAACAGGATGAATATGAGTGGTTTACATCCCTCATAGTTCAGATAAAACTGATGAGATTGATATGTTTAAAGAGTAGATATATCTAGTTTACATCCCTCATAGTTCAGATAAAACTGAAAAGGAGGCAGCCAATGAATTTTTGAATAAAGAATGTTTACATCCCTCATAGTTCAGATAAAACAAGATGACGCACATGAGTTTGTTAGCAGGCATGTAAAGTTTACATCCCTCATAGTTCAGATAAAACCTTTTAGACGTGTTAAAAGTTTTGAGGATTTACAGCCGTTTACATCCCTCATAGTTCAGATAAAACCTTGAGGAATATAACCATTTGCTCTGATATTTACAGTTTACATCCCTCATAGTTCAGATAAAACTGTTGATACTTATAATTTTGGATTATTTTTTAATAAGTTTACATCCCTCATAGTTCAGATAAAACGGGCAGGATTTAGATGTATTTAAGACATATTTAAGACCGTTTACATCCCTCATAGTTCAGATAAAACTTTAGAAGGGCTTTTATGTATTTTGAATATTCTAAAGTTTACATCCCTCATAGTTCAGATAAAACATCCTATAGCAGGGTTATATGATGTATTTTTAATTGAGTTTACATCCCTCATAGTTCAGATAAAACAATTGATAGCTTTACAGAATGAAAGAGGTGTTAAGAGGTTTACATCCCTCATAGTTCAGATAAAACGAAGACCTGACAGGATTTAAAAATGAATTAATGTTGGTTTACATCCCTCATAGTTCAGATAAAACGGTAAGTTGATTACTGTACCATCTGCTGATGGTAAGTTTACATCCCTCATAGTTCAGATAAAACATCGAATATTGATAATGAATCTAAATCGAAACTTATTCGTTTACATCCCTCATAGTTCAGATAAAACATTTGATACACCCTGAATTTACATTAGGAAAAACAAACGTTTACATCCCTCATAGTTCAGATAAAACGAAAAATGAGTTAGATGAGATTTTAAAACGAGTTAGAGTTTACATCCCTCATAGTTCAGATAAAACTGTTTTTCAATTTCTTGAGCCCAATTATACAAAAGTGGTTTACATCCCTCATAGTTCAGATAAAACTGAATGTTATTAAGGATATGAAGAAGAATTATAAATTGTTTACATCCCTCATAGTTCAGATAAAACAAATTATTCATGCTCCTCATCCTTTCCCGCAATAACTGTTTACATCCCTCATAGTTCAGATAAAACGTTTTCCTCTGAAAAATAATAATTGAAATCCTCATCACGTTTACATCCCTCATAGTTCAGATAAAACGAATTATAACGAGACAAAAGTTTTTATGGTTTATACAAGTTTACATCCCTCATAGTTCAGATAAAACACGAGAGCTAAAGAAAATGCTTATATAATTTATAACGAGAGTTTACATCCCTCATAGTTCAGATAAAACGAAATCACTGGAGACCTGTTGATGGATTCTTCAAAAAGTTTACATCCCTCATAGTTCAGATAAAACAATATTACACGAAAGATATGTTAGCACTTAACGCAAAGTTTACATCCCTCATAGTTCAGATAAAACATTTCAGCTTTTAATTCTATAATCTCCTTTTCCTTATGTTTACATCCCTCATAGTTCAGATAAAACGCTTTATAGGGGGGTTTATAAAGAGAGTTGGTTATAGTTTACATCCCTCATAGTTCAGATAAAACTCACTTATAACAGTGTGAAGTAACACAGTTATAAATAAGTTTACATCCCTCATAGTTCAGATAAAACCGTAAAAGGCGTAGAGACTGGTAGAGTAGTTGTATTGTTTACATCCCTCATAGTTCAGATAAAACGATTTTTAGCTCTAATTCTAACATAATATTCTTGCGTGTTTACATCCCTCATAGTTCAGATAAAACAACCTGTTTCATTTGCTGTTTATAAAACCATTCCGTGTTTACATCCCTCATAGTTCAGATAAAACTACCCGACAAGGTAATCTTTACCGTTCCATAAGCGTTGTTTACATCCCTCATAGTTCAGATAAAACATATGTAAAGGCGTTTTATAGTAAGGGAATAATTAAGTTTACATCCCTCATAGTTCAGATAAAACGCATATAGTGCTTCTGTCGAACTTACATAGGATATAAAGTTTACATCCCTCATAGTTCAGATAAAACGTAATGCAGGTAGTCAGTATATATTATAATTTAAGCGTTTACATCCCTCATAGTTCAGATAAAACCAGACTTGAGAAGTTTGTGAATGTAGCCGAGCAATCGTTTACATCCCTCATAGTTCAGATAAAACGCTGGACAAAAGAGATTGAGAGCTCTAATGAATATAAGTTTACATCCCTCATAGTTCAGATAAAACGTGGTTTTAGCGGTATTTATATTGATAACGACTGGAAGTTTACATCCCTCATAGTTCAGATAAAACAAATTGGTGGAAGAGCGTATCCTAAAGACAATATTTAGTTTACATCCCTCATAGTTCAGATAAAACAAATTATGTGAGGAGAGGATTAAATTGAAGTGCAGTGTTTACATCCCTCATAGTTCAGATAAAACAAGGACTGGAATTTTAAGAAATGTTGCTTTAGTGTTATGTTTACATCCCTCATAGTTCAGATAAAACAGAATGGGAGAGTTATAAATGATGTGCTTCATCTTGGTTTACATCCCTCATAGTTCAGATAAAACAATATCCATACCTCGAAGATTTTAACTTGTTCAAATCGTTTACATCCCTCATAGTTCAGATAAAACCTTGTAAAATAACTTTCCATAAATGGCTCAGCTACCATGTTTACATCCCTCTCTCAATGTATCTTTGATTTTCTCAAAATATCTCTCGATTTCTTTAAATTTTCAAACA
>Ga0063235_10134_pt1 | contig 6691 bp, 8 predicted proteins | sample YelNatPoosite2B6_FD_60082 | JGI IMG/M metagenome (GOLD analysis project Ga0063235, IMG submission 60082) | Hot spring thermophilic microbial communities from Obsidian Pool, Yellowstone National Park, USA - site 2 B6 (version 2) (version 2) | ecosystem: Environmental > Aquatic > Thermal springs > Hot...
GAAGGTCGGAAATTGGAAGTAACGCGTGCGAGGGACAGAGATTTCAAGACTTGAGGCAGGTGTTGCAAGTTTTACTTTAAGTTGTTTTAGGGCTTGGTGGTTAGGATCATCACAGGAAGCAATACATATTTAATACTTGCTTCTTTTGCCATGTTTTTAGCAGTCTCAATAATTTTGTTTTTATTCATTTTAAATAATTCCCTTTGATGATTATTTCAATACTAATTGTACAGTGGACACAATTTTGTTTTAACTCCCCCGGAATTAGTATTTATAGACTTGGATTTAATTTGAACTACAAAGGTTTCGATGACTACCTGCTTGCAAAGGCTCGAGGAGAGTGTGCTTAAAAGTTGCACTCTCCTCTTCTGTTTTAATATTGCAACTTTCTGTGGTATAATAAGATTAGAAAAGCAAAAAGCTTCCCCCTTGTTTTCGGAGTAAACATAAAAAAAGGGGGAGTTAACATATGAACAACAGTCTACCACCGCAAGAGCATGATTCAACCTTTAAGTTTTTGTTTGAACATCCAAAAGATATTCTCTTCCTCATTAGAAATGTGATAGGCTACAGCTGGGCAAAAGATATTGAAGAGGATTCAATTGAACTTGCCGATAAAGAGTTTGTAGATGAAACTTTTCACCAGAAAAGAGCAGACATCATAGCAAAGGCAAAACTAAAGGACAGGGAAGTATATTTTTACATTATTATTGAGAACCAGTCAACTGTGGCAAAAGATATGCCTGAAAGACTACTAAAATACATGATTTTGCTGTGGGCAAGAAAAATAAGAGAAGGTGCAGAAAAACTACCTGCAATAATCCCTATAGTAACATACAACGGGCTTGAGAAAGACTGGGATATACCACAAGAAATAATCAATGAATTTGATATTTTCAAAGACGATATTTTTAAATACGCTCTTGTGAACATTTCAAAATTGGATGTAAAGACTTTACTGCAAGAGGAAGAGGATATCTTGAGTCCAGTAGTGTTCCATTTAGAACAGGTAAGGGATGACACAGAAGAGCTTGTAAAAAGACTGAAAGAGATTGAACCGAAGCTTGAGAAATTCAATAAGAACAATTTAGAAAGATTTTTAATATGGGCAGGGAATGTAATTCGCCCAAGACTTGCAAAGGAAGACAAAGAAAAGTATGACAAGCTTGCACAAAGAGTTAAACAAGGGGGGAGTAGAAAAATGGGTGAGTTTGTATCTAATGTAGCAAAACTACTGGACGAATCACAGATGAGAAAGTTTAATGAAGGGAAAATTGAAGGGAAAATTGAAGGGAAAATCGAGGTAGCCAAGAAGCTAATTCAAAGAGGTTTTAGCGATGAAGACATTGCCGAACTTACAGAATTGGATTTGGAAAAGGTAAAGGAACTGAGAAAAGAGTTGTCTAACTAGGGTTTAATTTAGATTATAAAGGCAGATATTTATTATCTGCCCTTTATTTTTTAAAATAATAAAACAAAGGAGTGGAAGGTTATGTCAAATCACAGTGGCAGTTATATGCTCAACTATGTTTTGCACAAGCTTGATGAACTTGGAGCGTTTGAACTACTGGGAGAAGACAAAACTTTAGAGTTTATTAGGTGGCTCTGTACTTTCACCGAAAATAGATATGATACAAATCCACATGAGATACTATATGGTTTGGGCGAGAAATTAAAAATCTGCTATAGGTGTCTTCAGAAAAAAGACGATGTTGCTGGTGAATACCCTATATGCAAAGAATGTTCAAAAAGTTAACTACTAAAAAGGGTAGTATAAACTAAATTCAGGAGTTGCACATTCAAAATTAATGTGCTAAAATCAAATTATACTTCTTCCCAGTAGTGTATATTTTAGGTGTTTATATAGAGTGTCAAATTTTTTTGTTGTTGCAATTTTGAACAACAGTGGTATAATATATTCGGAATCAATTGTCATAAATGTATCTTTTAGGTGTTAATACAAAGTGTCAAATTTTTTTTTTTGAGCAAAGAAAAAAGGCAGGTAACAACCTGCCTTTTTTTGTAAACTGCAAATAGGAGAGAGCAAACATGTTAAAGCATCCGCTGGTTATTGTGTTTCTTATATGGTACATTCCTTTAGCGCTCCTCAAAATATTGGCAATTTTAAAAGGTGAAGATGATTCAGAATTCTAGTAATACCCTGTTGATACATTTATTCGGTTGTGATAAAATATAATCAAATGATTGCCAGAACTATACTTTTTAGGTGTTTATACTGAATGTCAAATTTTTTTTGAGGGGGTATTTAAAATACAAAAACGCATGGTATAATTATCTTGAGAAAACTTGTTCGTGTTTTGGGGGGGTGTTTAAAAGGGAGAAAGGAAAAAACCTTTCTCCCCCCAAAAAAAACAACACATCAAACTCACAGAAGGTGGTGTAACTCCCGACCATATAGTAATTATATCACAAGTCCATTGTCCACACAATGGACTTGTAGCCAAAACTTATGGCAGGGGCGGAGGGACTCGAACCCCCAGCCGACGGTTTTGGAGACCGCTACTCTGCCAATTGAGCTACGCCCCTACACTTAATTTATTATAAGGGAAGAGATGTAGAATTGTCAATATCTTTTTAGGATACACTTTTGAAAAGTCAAAGAAAAAAACAGATATGCTGGGTATAAATGAAAGTTAAAGATAATAATGATTTGGTTTTGAATGACATTTGTGATATAATTTATTTGAAATTCACAATTATTATAGGAGGAAGTAATGTTGAATACCACATCAGAACAACAGAAACAAATCAATATAGCATACATTGGTGGGGGTTCACGCGGCTGGGCATGGAGGTTGATGACTGATTTAGCGTTAGAAAAAGACTTGAGTGGTACTGTTAGACTTTATGATATTGATTTTGAAGCTGCTAAGACAAATGAAGTAATAGGCAATAAGCTTTCAAGCAAACCTGAGATAGTGGGGAAGTGGAAATATGTTGCTGTAGAGAGCTTAGATGAAGCTTTATATGGTGCAGATTTTATTATCATTTCGATTTTGCCTGGGACATTTGAAGAGATGTATTCGGATGTCCATGCTCCTGAGAAATATGGTATATACCAGTCTGTAGGTGACACAACAGGTCCAGGAGGTCTTATCAGAGGACTTAGGACTGTTCCTATGTATGTTGAATTTGCAGAAGCTATAAAGAGAAATTGTCCAGATGCTTGGGTTATCAATTACACAAATCCAATGGCTATATGCTTAAAAGCCCTATATGAAGTATTTCCTAAAATAAAAGCTTTTGGCTGCTGTCATGAAGTTTTTGGTACCCAGAAGCTTTTGACCGAAGTTGTAAAAGAATTTTTAGGAGAAGAAAGAGAAATCTCAAGAAGAGAAATCAAGGTAAATGTTCTTGGTATAAATCATTTTACGTGGTTTGATAAAGCATCATATAAAACTCATGATTTATTCCCTCTTTACAAGGAATTTGTGCACAAATATTATGAAGAAGGTTTTGAAAAAACAAAAGGATTGTGGGAAAAAGATTATTTTGCTTCTGCAAATAGAGTGAAGTTTGACTTATTTAAACGCTTTGGACTTATTGCTGCAGCAGGTGATAGACACTTGGCTGAATTTGTCCCATACATTTATCTTAGAGACAAAGAGACAGTTTATAAATGGAAATTCAACTTGACACCTGTCGAATGGCGAATTAAACACAGAGAAGAATTGATTAAACTTAGCAAAGAATACGCATCTGACCAAAAAGAAGTTCCATTGAATCCTTCTGGAGAAGAGGGAGTTATGCAGATGAAAGCTATTTTAGGTTTGGATACGTTGGTGACAAACGTGAATTTACCAAATATGGGTCAAATACCAAATCTTCCAATAGGAGCTATAGTTGAGACAAATGCAGTGTTTACCCATGATGACGTCAGACCTGTCTATGCAGGAAAGCTACCTTCAGATTTGGCAAGCATAATGACAAGGCATATCAGCAATCAAGAACTTATAGTTAAAGCTGCTTTAGAAAAGGACTTGAACCTTGCAAAAAGAGCATTCTTAAATGACCCTGCAGTTGAAAGACTACCGCAGAACAAAGCTGAGCAGCTTTTTGATGAGATGATAAATAACACTAAAAAGTATTTGGCATATTTAGGCTTGTAAGGATTACAACAATTTCAAAAATAACCATCAGGGGCTTGTTATGTGTCTCATAACGAGCCCCTTTATTGTTGTACTATATTTGAATTTGAAATTTTAATTTAATGATATTAATGTTTCGTTATTAGCTTTACTTTGTCATAACTCTTCAAATCTGAGAAATCGACAAAAAAGTTTCACTTATATTTATTTAGTAGTATAATGTACAAAAAGGAAACATTATTATTGGAATACCTTGTCAACTTGTTAGATTTACAAAGCTCGTTAGGAATTCAAAAATTTAGGAAATATATTGAATTAATTAGACAAAGACTTGAAGTTGCAGATGGTTTGGTAGGTTCTTTAGAGACTCTTGTATTTGATTTGTTAAAAAATTTAGTAAGTTTATTAGATTTATTTTACCAGTACAGTTTATTACGCAAACTCGAAAGAATACAACAAAGAAGGTGATTTAGATGGAAGAAAGAATACCTAAGGTTTACACTTATGCAGACTATCTTGGGTTTCCAGAGGACGCAAGGGTAGAACTTATTGATGGTGTCATTTATGATATGAGCCCTGCACCTTCAAGGGTGCACCAGAAGATTATCTTTGAATTGACTTTGATTTTTGGAAATTATATCAAACAAAATAAAAAACCTTGTGAACTTTACACAGCCCCGTTTGATGTTGTCCTTGTAGAGGAAGGACAGGATGAAAGCAAAGCAATAAACGTTGTCCAGCCCGACATATCAATCATATGCAATAAGAAAAAACTCACTGATAAAGGCTGCGTTGGAGCTCCTGAGATGATAATTGAGGTTGTGTCAGAATACAATCCTTCTCACGACTATGTAAGAAAGCTAAACCTGTATAATCAGTTTAAAGTCAAAGAGTATTGGATTGTCAATCCTTATGAAGAAAGTATTGTGATTTACACATATAAAGACAATATAGGTTACTCTTCACCCAAGGTTTATACCTTCAATGACAAGGTCAAGGTTGGTATTTTTGAAGACCTTATAATAGACTTTTCTCAAATTAAAGAGGTGTTATAACAACCTGCCCGATATTATTCCAAACCTCAAAACCATTGAAAACAAATGGCGCGCCCAGGAGGACTCGAACCCCCAACCCTCAGATCCGTAGTCTGATGCTCTATCCAATTGAGCTATGGGCGCGCATGCCATACATTTTTCAATTGTTGAATAAAAAATAAAGCCCTTTTTATAGGGCCTTATTTGCTTTTTTAATTGGTGCCGAGAGCGAGACTCGAACTCGCACGGGCATAACGCCCACTACCCCCTCAAAGTAGCGTGTCTGCCAATTCCACCATCTCGGCACCTCATTGACTTTGCATTATATATTATAAAGAGCTCTTTTGAATTTGTCAATACATTTTTCAAATTTGCGCTCGAATAGGTGTAAAGATATTTACCACAGCGAAAAAATGTGCGAAAATAGTGAGGAGAAACTCATAAAAAGAATTGAGGCTGCCTCCCTCCTGACATGAATATAATTAAAAAGTGTAATCTTCCATTCAAAAGAAAAATCAAAAAACTACCAGGATGGGAGGGCAGCCTACTATGAATATTATATCATATCACGAAATAAGAAAAATATCTCCCGAAAAAGCAAGAGAATTAGTCCGAAAAGTCTTTGAAGCAAATAACAAAAACGTATCAAAAACTGCTAAAATATTAGGTGTATCAAGGCATACTGTAAGAAGAGCAATATATGGTCCCCTTGAGGACAAATCAAGAAAACCTAAAACTTGCCCCAGAAAACTTTCTTCTGAACTTGAAAATCTCATAATCAAAGAATCTAAAAGAACTGGCTTTAGAATACAGACGTTTATCTCTTTACCTGCTCAGAAAATATGGTATTAAAATAAGCGAAAATACAATAAAGTCTATTCTCAAAAAAAACGCCATACCAAGAAAAACAAGAAAGACAAAAAAGGGTGAAATAAGTTTGTATGATTATGAAGCCCTCATTCCTTTTTCTGAGTTTCAACTTGATACAAAACACCTTTTAGACAAAGACAGCCTCCCAAAAGAAGTATACGAACATATGAAAAAATACAATTTACCTTGCTATGAGTGGAACATGATAGATATTGCAACAAGAGCAAGATTTACAGCCTACTTCCTATGAGCTTTCATTTGCTTTTGGATTTATGTTTATATCCTTGGTTGCTTTATGGTTAAGAACACATAATGTAAGAAACCCAATAAAAATCCGATTGGACAATGGAGAAGAATTTTGCGGAGGAAGTGAAAGAAAGCTAAAGGAGTGGAATGAGATGTTTTCTATTTTGGGTGTAGAACTAAATCCTATCCCACCAAAAGCAAAACACTTGATGGGAGTAATTGAAAATTCACCAAAGAAGCAGATGACGAATATTTTTTAATGATTCATGCTGAGAGATGTAAAAACAAAGATGACTTTATTCAACGAGCTCAGAGATGGCAAGATACGTGGAACTTTTTTAGACCTCATAGTGGCAAGGGAATGAATGGGAGGACACCATTTGAAAAATTCATAGATTCAAAAATTCTGGTCTCCTCCCATATATTTCAATT
>Ga0063235_10198_pt1 | contig 3499 bp, 4 predicted proteins | sample YelNatPoosite2B6_FD_60082 | JGI IMG/M metagenome (GOLD analysis project Ga0063235, IMG submission 60082) | Hot spring thermophilic microbial communities from Obsidian Pool, Yellowstone National Park, USA - site 2 B6 (version 2) (version 2) | ecosystem: Environmental > Aquatic > Thermal springs > Hot...
TGTTATTGTCAATACCTTTTCCCCACTTTTGATAATATTTTTTCCCCACCTGTTTTCAAAAAAATTTAATTATCATTATCTAACTGATTTGACTCATTCTTGGAATCATCTGTTAAAGCTTTTATAGCACCCTCTCTTTGCTTCATCCTATAACTTTCACCTTTGATAACTACAAAATGACAGTGATGTACAAATCTATCTAAAATCGCTGTCGCTAAAACTGGATCATAAAATATCCTCGGCCACTCTTCAAATACCTTGTTTGTAGTTATTATTATCGCTCCTCTCTCGTACCTCTTCGATATTATCTCATAAAAATCATCTACACTGCTTTGATTAAATTTCCGCAAACCCAGTTCGTCTATTATCAAAAGGTCCACATTAACATAGTTTTTTAACTTTTGTTGATACGAATTATCAGCCCTTGAAATATACATCTCTTCTAACATCTCGTTTGCTGTGGTAAACAAAACTCTATATCCAAGTGCTACAGCTTTAAGTCCTATTGCTATTGCAAGATGTGTTTTCCCTGTCCCTGGCGGTCCTATGAAGGCCACATTCTCTTTCTTGCGGACAAATTCACAGGTCGCCAAATTGTATATAAACCTCTTATTTATCGAAGGTTGATGTTGATGATAAAATAAAAATGTACTGAAAGTGGAATATAAGAATGTACAAAATTGTACATTGATATGATATCCTTTCTCATAGTGAGGAGGGATATCAAATGAAGAACCTAACAGCACATTTAAACATGATAAGGGCGATGAAAATGAAACCTAACTTTTCAGAACTTGCAAGAATATATGGAGTTGATAGAAGAACCGAGAAGAAATACTATGAAGGAAAACCTAAGAATAGAAATAAATCGACACTTCAAGCAGCAGCTGTTGATATAACAGGTGAAAAAATTAAAGTGAGTTAAAGATTTAAAAGCTTTGCAAAAGACTTTGGATTTGAAATAAGGCTTTGCAAACTCAGACATTCGTACACAAAAGGAAAAGTTGAAGCAGCAAACAAGTTTATAGATTGGATATTGCCATATCAGGGTGAATTTGAAACAGAAGAGGATTTAGTAAGGATAATAAAAGAGATAAACGCAAAGGTCAATATGCAGCCAAATCAAACAAACTCAAGTCCCACCTGCTCTTCTGTTTCAAAAAGAAAAAGAGTATTTACTACCCTTGCCAGATAAAAAGTTAATAGAGAGTTACTTGGATTGCTACAAATAAGTAAAAGTCCAAAAAGATTCTCTGATTTACTACAAGTGGGGAAAAGGTATTGACAATAACAAGTAACAACTCTGCCTTATTCTAAAACTGAGAAAATTAGAGCAATTTTAAAGCTATTTTAAGAAAAACATAATTTTAGCTCAAAAATTGGCGAAATATCGTCTAAAAAAAAAACGAGATTGACAGCATGAAAATATATAAGATAAAATTTGCATAGAAATTCCAAGAAGAAGTTTACAGAAAAAATAGTTCAAGTACTAAATAGCCTAAATAAGAGAACAGAGAAGAAAACATACCAAAAATCAAGTGGGATGAAGAGATGAGAAGGAGATACTATTGTGTAAAGCAGCATGATATAACAGATTGTGCGGCAGCGAGGAGACTTGTCAAGAATTTTGTGTTTCCAATTTATAACGTAAATTATAAAGTTGGGTTATGTTATTGATGCATTTTCTAATACTGGGGACTCCATTTTTCCATTTTGTACGGCGTAAGTTCTCTCGCTGTAAGTAAATATTAATTTCTAAGACGCAAGCAGCTTAAAGTATCCACCTGAATTTACTTCTTGCCTTCTCAATCATGCTATTCACACATAAAGCGGCGTTTGTAGAAAAAGCTTTCTTAATTCCTCAGTGTATTTCATATGGACAGAATAAAACTCTGCTTTTTCTGATATTGCAGCAACAAAATCGAGGATATTTTGAAAGGTATCCATCGAAAAGTTCTTTAAATTTCAGTACAGCTCAATCAAAATCGGAGGAAGAAATTCTAAGTTTGTTCTTAACTCTTGTTAAAAGCGGAAAGCTTTATCTTTTGTCATATGTTTTCTGCTATTTTGTTGGAGGTGGACAAAAGCAAGCTAAAGGTAAAAAAGAGGATAAGCAAGTTTGACAGCATCTATAATACCAGGGAAGTCATCGCTTATGACAATTAAAACTTCTTTAAGACCTCTTGTAATTAAATCGTCAAAAACTTTCATCCAATCAGCCTTATTTTCTTTGCCGAAGAAAGTGTAGATACCAAAAATATCTTTTTTACCTTCTAAGTCGATGCCGAGGACAACATAACAAGTAGCTTGTTTAACCTTAGAATTATCCTTAACTTCACAATGATAACCATCGATGATAAGAGCAAAAGCACTTGTTGGTAGTTCTCTTTGTTTGGGAAACTCAAGCTCATTTTTAAGGTCTTCTTTGATTTTTAGTATTTCATTTTCGGAATATGGAAGATTCAAAGCTTTCAAAGTTTGGACAAGGGAACGCTCAAGAATAACCATTGGCATACTTGTGACATAAGCAGGTAAGTAGGAAAACTATCAACTCTTTTGTAGCGGGAAGAAGAGGATAGAAGGTCGGAAATTGGAAGTAACGCGTGCGAGGGACAGAGATTTCAAGACTTGAGGCAGGTGTTGCAAGTTTTACTTTAAGTTGTTTTAGGGCTTGGTGGTTAGGATCATCACAGGAAGCAATACATATTTAATACTTGCTTCTTTTGCCATGTTTTTAGCAGTCTCAATAATTTTGTTTTTATTCATTTTAAATAATTCCCTTTGATGATTATTTCAATACTAATTATACAGTGGACACAATTTTATTTTAACTCCCGAATTTATTAGGCAGGAAGGATTTAAAAAGTATGATTACAGGAGCATAAGTGGGATAATAGCACTAAAAGAAAGATTTGGAGCTGAGGCAGTGGACAATGCGTGTAAGAGGGCTTTAAAATTTGGAGGGTTGAGCTACAAGGTTGTCAAGAATATATGCGAAAAAGGGATAAGTATTTGCCTGTATATGAAGATGAGAGTTACATTAATGAGGAAAAAACAGAACTTTACAGGGATATGAGGGAATATGACAAATTGCTTGAGATGGGAGAATTGCAAAGATGAATGATCTTTTGTTGGGGAAGCTAAGGGATTTGAAATTATCTGGGATAATAAAGAGTTTTGATTTGAGGGTAGAGGAAGCTATCAAGAATAATTTTTCGTATCAAGAGTTTTTTGAGATATTGATAAATGATGAAGTGAGTAACAGGAGAATAAACAGTAATCAAAAGAGGATAAGCAAAGCGAGGTTTCCATGGCACAAGACATTAGAGGAATACAATTTCAGTTATCAGCCTTCGATAAATAAGAGGTTTATATACAATTTGGCGACCTGTGAATTTGTCCACAAGAAAGAGAATGTGGCTTTCATAGGACCGCCAGGGACAGGGAAAACACATCTTGCAATAGCAATAGGACTTAAAGCTGTAGCACTTGGATATAG
>Ga0063235_10233_pt1 | contig 2343 bp, 1 predicted proteins | sample YelNatPoosite2B6_FD_60082 | JGI IMG/M metagenome (GOLD analysis project Ga0063235, IMG submission 60082) | Hot spring thermophilic microbial communities from Obsidian Pool, Yellowstone National Park, USA - site 2 B6 (version 2) (version 2) | ecosystem: Environmental > Aquatic > Thermal springs > Hot...
CAACTTCAAAAGAATTGCTGGTCATTTACCTTAATCATTCTCTGTTTAATTTTCAAAGACCAATTGTTTTGCCGTCATCTGACAGCTTTTATATCTTATCATGCAAACTCTAATCTGTCAATAAAAGTTTTTAATCTTTCATTTAAGATTTTACCTGACAACGAAATTTATTTTATCATATTTATTCAAAAATAAATTATCATATATATTACTTATTAATAAATATTTTAATATTTCTAGCTGATGCTCTAAATTTCTTCAATTTCCACCAAACGATACACCAGGAGCAGTTTTGCTAGTTTACATAATTATTAGAGAGCAGTTTTTCTGCTCTCTAATTAAATAAGCAAACAATTAAAAAAAGCCTCGAATCATCAGCATGATACCAAATATACATAGTGGGACACCTACTATAGCGCCAAATATTGTCATGGTAATAATAACTCCTAGTATTAATATTACTAATCCTAATATTACAGAAACTAGCCTTCCTGTTATTTTTACTATACTTGTGACTAAATTAAAAATTATTTTAAACGGCCACAAAATCCATCTCATATAATACTCCTTAATAATACTGTATAATCTAATTGTACATATAAATTACAAATATTTCAACTTATCATTATTTTTATATATACAATACAAAAGTTCTAATACATTAACAATGCCCCAAAGATCCTTGAAGATTGGATATTTTGTGACATCGTTAATGTAAAAACTTTATTACATTATATACAGCTTATTTGTTAAAAAATAAAATAAGGTAGGTATCCATGAGAATACCTACCTCAATCAATAATACAAAATAAAAAAGACAGTTATATAAACTGTCTTTTTGGTGGAGATATAGGGATTCGAACCCTAGACCCTCTGCGTGCAAGGCAGATGCTCTCCCAGCTGAGCTATACCCCCATATGGTGGACCTTCAGGGACTCGAACCCCGGACCGACCGGTTATGAGCCGGTTGCTCTAACCAACTGAGCTAAAGATCCATATGTAATCTAGCAACTCTCTACTCTTCCACTCAGTCTCCCGAGCAGTACCATCGACATCTCAAAGCTTAACCTTCGTGTTCGGAATGGGAACGGGTGTAACCTTTGCATCATCGCCACTAGATATTCATCTTATCGACAGAATATATTTTATCATTTTAAAAAACATCTGTCAATATATTTGAAAAAATATTTATTAATTATTCTTTCAAAATTGCACAGATTAAATTAAATTTGGTCAAGCCCTCGACCTATTAGTATCAGTCAGCTAAACATGTTACCATGCTTACACCTCTGACCTATCAACCTTGTGTTCTTCAAGGGGTCTTACTAGCTTACGCTATGAGAAGTCTTATCTTGAGGTGGGCTTCACGCTTAGATGCTTTCAGCGTTTATCCCGTCCTAACATAGCTACCCAGCCGTGCCACTGGCGTGACAACTGGTGCACCAGAGGTTAGTCCATCCCGGTCCTCTCGTACTAAGGACAGCTCCTCTCAAACTTCTTGCGCCCGCGACGGATAGGGACCGAACTGTCTCACGACGTTCTGAACCCAGCTCGCGTGCCGCTTTAATGGGCGAACAGCCCAACCCTTGGGACCTACTTCAGCCCCAGGATGCGACGAGCCGACATCGAGGTGCCAAACCTCCCCGTCGATGTGGACTCTTGGGGGAGATCAGCCTGTTATCCCCGAGGTAGCTTTTATCCGTTGAGCGATGGCCCTCCCACGAGGAACCACCGGATCACTAAGTCCTACTTTCGTACCTGCTCCACTTGTAGGTGTCGCAGTCAGGCTCCCTTCTGCCTTTACACTCTTCGAGCGATTTCCAACCGCTCTGAGGGAACCTTTGAGCGCCTCCGTTACATTTTAGGAGGCGACCGCCCCAGTCAAACTGCCCACCTAACAATGTCCGACACCCAGTTTCATGGGCTATCGTTAGAAGCTCAATACTGTCAGGGTGGTATCCCAAGGTTGACTCCGCAGGGCCTAACGACCCTGTTTCTCAGTCTCCCACCTATCCTGTACAGACAATATCGAACCTCAATGCTAAGCTACAGTAAAGCTCTACGGGGTCTTTCCGTCCAATCGCGGGTAGCGAGCATCTTCACTCGCAATACAATTTCGCCGGATTCGTTGTTGAGACAGTTCCCAAGTCATTACGCCATTCGTGCGGGTCAGAACTTACCTGACAAGGAATTTCGCTACCTTAGGACCGTTATAGTTACGGCCGCCGTTTACTGGGGCTTAAGTTCATGGCTTCGCCCTTGCGAGCTAACCAGTCCCCTTAACCTTCCAGCACCGGGCAGGCGTCAGCCCCTATACATCAGCTTTCGCTTTAGCAGAGAGAA
>Ga0063235_10240_pt1 | contig 2151 bp, 3 predicted proteins | sample YelNatPoosite2B6_FD_60082 | JGI IMG/M metagenome (GOLD analysis project Ga0063235, IMG submission 60082) | Hot spring thermophilic microbial communities from Obsidian Pool, Yellowstone National Park, USA - site 2 B6 (version 2) (version 2) | ecosystem: Environmental > Aquatic > Thermal springs > Hot...
GGCCCTATCGTCTAGAGGCCCAGGACACCGCCCTCTCACGGCGGAGACAGGGGTTCGAATCCCCTTAGGGCTACCAATTTTACCCCTACCTTCTTTATTTTCCTACTCAACATTAAGAAAGTCAATTTTGAGTGTGACTTTAATGCTCTCTTCATAAACAATCACCTCGTCCACAAATGTTTCGATTACGCTTTTCTGTAAGTTTGGATCTTCAGATTCAAAATTCTTTTTGAGCACGTGTAGATATTCTCTTACATAGTCTTTTGTTATCCAAGAGTAGTCTTCAATTTTTGTGTTTTCAATTTGCCGTTTAATAACCTCTAATTGCTCTTTAAGTTCTTTTGTTTTTGCTTGCAGCGACGCTTTGTCTATACTCTCGTCGAGATATAAATCGAGTAGACGATTGATTTTTGCTTGAAGTTTCTCTTTTTCTGCTTCTGGTCTCTTGACTTCTTTCAACTGTTCAGAATTGCATTTGCTAGCGTATTTACACACTTCTTCAACTAACTGTTCGATTACGTCGTTGTTGAAGACAAAACGTTTTACAACGTCTATAACATGAGATTCAACAACGTCTTGTCGAATATCTTTATTGTTGCAAGCATTTTTATTGATTTTTGTTGTACAAGCGTAAAGATAGTACTTTTTACCATTACCGCTCACACGATAACTGTTGCCGACATAAGCACCGCCACAAAGTCCACATTTTAGTAGCCCTGATAACAGATATACACGCTTTGCTTTGGGACTTCTTTTTCTCCTTCTCTCTTTTAAGCGCTGTTGTACTATTTCCCACATCTCACGATCAACTTAGTGTAAAATATTTATAGGACTTGAGATGGAAAAAATGCTCCCTCCTCTTGGGAAAAATGAGAGAATGATATAAAATAATGAGTGAAAAAAAAGAAGAAAAAAACTGAAAGGAAAAACAAACCAAAGGAGGGAGCAAAATGTTTGATAATATTATAGCAAAAGCAGAGGAACTTTTAAATAGATTTGGAGAAGGGATAGTGGAGATATTAAGAGGTGAGAAAGATATAGCGATGTATTCAATGGAATTGAAGCAGAAGATGGACGAGATAGGGAAGGAGATGATAAAAGAGGCATGCAGAGTGAGACTTGTCAAGAATTTTGTGTTTCCAATTTATAACGTAAGTTGTAAAGTTGGGTTATGTTATTGATGCATTTTCTAATACTGGGAACTCCATTTTTCCATTTTGTACGGCGTAAGTTCTCTTTCTGTAAGTAAATATTAATTTCTAAGACACAGGCAGCCGAAAGTATCCACCTGAATTTACTTCTTGCCTTCTCAATCATGCTATTTACACATAAAGCGGCGTTTGTAGAAAAAGCTTTCTTAATTCCTCAGTGTATTTCATATGGACAGAATAAAACTCTGCTTTTTCTGATATTGCAGCAACAAAATCGAGGATATTTTGAAAGGTATCCATTGCAAAGTTCTTTAAATTTCAGTACAGCTCAATCAAAATCGGAAGAAGAAATTTTAAGTCTGTTCTTAACTCTTGTTAAAAGCAGAAAGCTTTATCTTTTGTCATATGTTTTCTGCTATTTCGTTGGAGGTGGACAAAAGCAAGCTAAAGGTAAAAAAGAGGATAAGTAAGTTTGACAGCATCTATAATACTAGGAAAGTCATCGCTTATGACAATTAAAACTTCTTTAAGACCTGTTGTAATTAAATCGTCAAAAACTTTCATCCAGGTAAGCCTTATTTTCTTTGCCGAAGAAAGGGCAGAATACCGAAAATGTCTTTTTTACCTTTCTTAGTCGATACCGAGGCAGGCATTGCAAGTAGCAAATTTGCTCTTACAATTACCTTAACTTCACTTTTGAATAACCATCGATGATAAGAGCAAAAGCACTTGCAGGTAAGTTCTCTTTGTTTGGGAAACTCAAGCTCATTTTTAAGGTCTTCTTTGATTTTTAGTATTTCATTTTCGGAATATGGAAGATTCAAAGCTTTCAAAGTTTGAACAAGGGAACGTTCAAGAATAACCATTAACAACTAAAGACATAAGAAGGTCAGTGTACGAACTATCAACTTTTTTGTAGCGGAAAGAAGAGGATAGAAGGTCGGAAATTGGAAGTAACGTGTGCGAGGGACAGAGATTTCAAGACTTGAGGCAGGTGACG